>JAABUK010003943.1_pt1 | contig 24649 bp, 5 predicted proteins | sample 5559141 | NCBI WGS metagenome assembly JAABUK01 (sample SAMN10711869, study PRJNA513367) | rock metagenome | isolation source: Antarctica rocks | place: Antarctica: Victoria Land, Pudding Butte nord | collected 2016-01-03 | reverse complement strand
TAATAAATAATATCTTTAATAATTAATTAAAAATATAGAAAATAATAATATTTAAGAATGATTTTATACTGCAGTTTATTCACAAAATACTATAATAAGATAGTGTGATGAGTAGATAAATATTAATAATTAATCATAATTACTTATTACTTATAATAACCGCTCATATTTAAGATATTAAATAGCTTGAAACTTAGTACTATTTAATCAAATTCTTATAAATTATTTTAAAGAATCTATAAAAATATTTTTTAAAATTATTATTCTCTAATAATATTTATATATATTTATCTACTTTCGCAAATTGAATTTTATAAGAAATTAATTAAACTCTTTAAATAATTCTTTATTAAATAGAAATAAAGTCTCTCATACTTAATATAATAATTAATATTAATAAATCAATTTTAACAAAGTAAGCTTATATAATAATGAATTCAGAATAAAGAAGACTTATCTCTAAATAATATTCATCAATTATTATTAAACGAGAATTGAATTCGATATTTAATTAATTATAAAAAGACTCTTCGATTTTCATTTAAATAGAATATTAAAATTATAAAATTTCATTTTACTACTTATAATTAATTATTATTAGATAATTATATTCATACTATTTATAAGAGTAATAAATTAGTAAGTATTTATTATTTTTTAATAAATTAAGTTAGACTTTAAAAAATTATTTAATATATTTAAATTAATATTTCTTTTAAATAAATTCTTAATTAGTATGAACAGATTTAAATCTATTAAGTAAAAGTGAGAGAAATAGTTATTATAAGTAAGTGATTGATTATGAGCACTTATAAGTACTTATAGTTAATAGTAATCACTCTTACCCGCATCTTTTTTAATTAAGATTCGATAATCAGTTATTATATTAGTATAAAGCAACTATTTAACGCAGTTAAGAAAGTTAATAAATAATCAGTTTACTTTTATCATATTTATTAATAAGAAATTAGAGTTATTATAATTAATATAAATACTAAATAGATAAGAGATAAGATAATCTATCTAATCAGAATTAATTATAATTAATTATAATTAATTATTTTAAATCTCGAACTTTATTTTATAAATTATAATTTTAATTATTCTTAATTATAATAAAATTATATTAAATTTATCTTCATCTATTATTTAGTTCATTTCTATTAAGAAATTATAGTAAAATTTACAGATTATTCTTTATAAAATAAGATGTGATAATTATTAAAATTTAATACTTAATAAGTAGTAGATGAATAGTTTAATATATTTCTTAATAATTCTCTTACTCGAGCTTAAGTATAATATAAAAAGATCTTATAAATTCTTTCAGAACTTATTCATTATTAATTATAAATAAACGCGAAATTCTGAAATATAACTGATAAAAACTTTAATATTATTAAATTTATATATTAAAAATCATATTAAAGTGATTAAGAATGCTTATTAATAACAGTAATTGAGAAGTAAGTATTATTAATTATTAATAATTAATCATGATTAATTATAAGTGATTCTGATATTTTATAGTACTTAAGCTCATAATTTTGATAATTTTATGCGCTAACGTAATATATTAGTAAATATAAATCTTGAATATCACAATCTTAGTTCACTTAAATATTTACAACATTAAAAATCTTAACAAAATATTCTTATATCTATTAAATCATTATAAATATTTATAGATATTAATTTATTAAATATTTCATGAAATTAAAGTTTTATAAATATAAAGCGTATAAGAAATAATATATAATCACTTATAATTAATTATAAGCGATTAAAAGATTAAGAGAATCTAATAAAATAATTATGAATAATTACTTAAAAAGAGAAAATAAATCGCGTTTAAGAAAAGACTTTAGAGCTTAAAGAAAAGAAACTTAAATTATAAAAAAAGTAAATTAAATTAAATGAATAATAAGTAAAGTTAAGTGAATGAAAGAGAGTGTGATTAAACATAATTAAAGATGATTAATTATAATTAGTTGTAAATATTTTATTAAGATTAAGTTTATTTAAAGTTTTAGTAAATTAGAAGTAATAAATCTTTCTTTTCTTAGCATACTATTTAATAAGATAATAAAGATTCTTATTATATTCTAATAATTTTGCTTTACGATAATTTATATAAGAATTATTAGATTTTATAATTAATCGTGTATATTTATAACTACTCAATTTCTTTTACTAATTTAACTAAGTTTGAGATTATATTATAATTAATATTTCAGAATAAGTTCTTAATTAAAAAAAGTGTGTTAGAATTAATAAATAATAGTTGAGTATAATTAATTATAAATAAATAATCTCTCTCAGAAATATGTTCTTTAATTTTAAAGAGCTTAAATTCTTAATTTAATATTATCTTATTATTATAAGATATTATAATAGCTCTAAAAAATTATTAATAGTTATAATTAATTATAAGATATTATATCTATTATTATATTTCTTTAGATTTTCCTTCTTAAATAGTAATTAACAATTGATTTAAATCTTCAAAATAATTAGACTTAATAGTATTTATTTAATATATTAATTTAATATATTATTGTAGATTTAATATATTATAAGTTTTGAGAAATTATATTTAAAAGAGTAAGTAATTATAAGTAATTATGATTAATTATAATCAATTATATATTATAATATTTATATGTTCGCATATATAAAGCGATCATAAGTTTATCTAAAAGAGACTATTATAAATGAGAAATCTTTAATTCTTTGCATTTTTTATGTGAATAGATAATATATTTATTATATTCATTAAATATTATAAAGAAATATAAGAAAAAAGAAAATATAAAAGTGAAGAAAAAGATTTAAAAATAAAATAAAATCAAAGTTACGAGATGTTAAGAAAGATAAGATTTAAGATTAATCAATTATAATTGATCAATCTTAACGACTAATTCGTTAAGAAAAGCAGTAGTATATATAAACAATATTGATTATAATTAATTAATATGCGGTAGAGTCGCAGCATATTATCTTATTAGAGCTCACACAGAATAGTTAGCTATAATTAATAATGATTAATTATTATTATTATTATCATTATTATTATTCTTCTTCTTTCTCTTCTTCTTTTACTTCTTCTTTTTCTTCTTCTTTCTTATTAGAAAAGCTGTTATTATAATTAATTATCTGTAATTATAAATAAAGAATAAACTTATATATTCACTCTTTTATAAGTCTTCTTAAGTTCTCAACTAAAATTCAATCAGATATAATCATGATTAATTATAAATAAAATCTATTAACGATAGTAAATAGAATCTTTTATATTAGTAAAGATATTAAAATATATTAGTTTTATATATTAATTATAAATAATTATAAGCAATCACTTAAGATTCTTCTTCTTCTTCTCAACTTAAATTTAATTAATAATATACTGTATTATAATAACGTCACTAATTATTTATAAATGATTATAATTAGTTATTCATTCTTTCTTTAATTTATCTAACTACAGTATTATTATAATTAATATTAAATTATAATTAGTGAATTTCAATTCTAAATGATTATGATTACTCACGCAATATAATAAAGAATAATAACGCGAGCGGAAGAGAGAGCGCTGAAAGTATTAGATTATAATTAATTATCATTAAATATAATTACTTATATAAAAGTTTATTTATCAATTTAATTAATAATAATAATAATTAGAAAGCGTGTAATAATGACGAGCTTAATAAGAGTGACTTTAATTAATTATAAGTATTAATAATTGATTATAAATACTCTTATTTATACGTATTATAGCTTCACATAATAATGAAGATTAATGATAAAGATGATAATTTAATACTGATCTTTATAAGTGCGTATAATTGATTATAAGTAATCATGCTTACTTTATAATATTTATAAATATAAGTATAATTAAGAACAATATAAATTTAAGAGAGAGATTAGTGAGAATAAGTATATCTAATTAATTATGAATAATTATAAATACATACTCTCTCTCTTTATTAATATAATTAATTATAAATATTTATTTATTATAACACTTATATTAATTACGATTAAATAGATAAGTAAATATTATATCGCGCTAAGATCTGACTTGTGCGTAACGCACGCGTTAAGTCTGTAAACATATATGAAAAACTCTACAGTTTGAAACTCTGAGTTCTTTATTATTCGACTTATAAAACGTTAAGAGTATCTTCTCTATTATTATTATTAATAGAGTTTTATACTGCGAGACGTATATTATTTATATATTATATTATTACGTCACTTAATCTCTTAATATCTTTGATAATTTTAAATAATCTTACTCTCTTAAGTAGAGAAGTCGCTCGATAATAATATTAAATACTCATAATATAGTTTAATGAGAGTAGAGAGAGCGTGAAAAGATCGAAGATTAAGATTATATTAAAGATGCGGATTTCCGCTCGCGTATTATGAGCGGTATAACTATATCACGCACTAAAGAGAGTGCGCTCTTTTAAATATTTATTCCGCGTTTTTTTAAAGTTGAGTTTAAGAATGATGAAGAGAAATTCTTTAATATAGAATATACTGCGAAAGAAGATAAATTAGTATATTATATTAAGCTAATATAAGAAGAATTTAAAGAGCGTATTTAGAGAGCTAAGTTATATATAATGTGTAAGTAAAAGAAGTGTGAATTAATGCAGTTGCGTAAAGAGTTATAAAAAGAATTTATAATTAGTTTGTAAGATATAAATAAGATAACTACATTATTTAAGCGAGCGTTAAAGAGAGCGAGATTATTAGAGAATAATAATATTTAGTGAATAAAAGAATATATGTAATTTATTAAGTTCGTGTATTATTATAATAAGAATGTTAAAGAATTAAAAGAGTTCTTGATATTTTAAGTTATTTATTAAGAGATTAAGTTAGATAAGTTATAAATAACTCGCGTGTGTATTATAATTAAATATCTTTATAATATATTTATAAAATTATAAGATTAAAGAATTTAATTAGATATAAGCTTTATTAAGATGTAAGATAAATTTAAGTAGTGATTAAAAGATTCTCTTAAGATATTAAATTAATATATTCTTAAATCAACTTTAATAATAAAGAAGATAAGATAATAAGAGAGTTAAACTTATAAAGATATATATATTTATATATATAAGTTAGAGAATAATATTCTTATTATAACTATTAAGTAGTAGAGAATATGAATTCTAATTAATATATTGTAATCTAAACTTTGTAATTAAATCGTGCGTAATTTATCTGCGATTAATAATATTAATGTGATAATTACTTATATAAACTGAAATAAGTTAACTCTTTTAGAGAGAATCTTAGCGTGAAACACACGCGCATTAATAATAAATAAAAGTAAATTGAGAAGAAGTAGTTTTCTTTTAATTTATAAGTGATTTAATTATAATTCATGAGATAGTTTTAAAGATAAAGAATAAGATGCGAGAGATAATGAAATATAAATAATTTGTAAGTGAGACGCTATAATTAATTCTCGATTTATAACAATCTACTAAAATTGTGATAAAGAAGATTACTGTAGCGTTGATTACTTAAATAAGAAAGAGATAAAAAACAATTAATTTTAATCATTAATGTTTTATAATTATTAAAGTTAAGCTTAATTAAGATTATATCTAAATCTAAGAAATATATCTTTTTTAATATAAAGATTTAGATATCGCAGAAAAAGCGCGTGTTATACGCTTTATTAAATTTTAAAGTGTAAAGAAACTTTATTTCTTAAATTATTATATTAAAGAAGAGCGTAATTTTATAAAAGTCTGTAACTTATATAAATAATATAAGTGATTATCTTATAATTATGCACGATTAAGAATTAATTAAGATGTATATAATTAACATGCGAGATATATCTTAATTAAATTAATATTTTTATTATATAATTATTTTAAAGAGATTTAAGCTGATTTTAAAATTATTATAATTAAAAATTATTAATTTAAATGTAAACTGAGTAGAACGCAAGTAATTTTATCGCGAGTCACATATAAATATTATAATAAACGCATTTAAGTAGTTTTTGACTTAAGATAATATTATTTAAGTAGGAATGTTAATTATATAATCTAAAGACGCACTATAATACGTAAATATCTTACTCGCGAGTTTATAACTAGAAGAGTTAGTTTTATTTAATAAGTATTAGAACTTCTTTAATATGTTTATCGAGAATAAAGATAAGTATTTATCGCAGATAAATAACGTGTGATATTTAATTAAGATTGAAGAAGAGAAGTTAATATCTTATAAATTATTATATCTCTTATTTTAATTTAAACTATAAATCTTACGCGATTATCTTAAGAATAACTTACAAAAGAAATGAATTTAAGAGTTGATATTATCGACAGATATCTCTATTCTCTTTATAAAGAAGAAGAATAATAATCTGTAATTATGCGTTAATTATTGAGAGTTAAATTAGATAATAAGTAAGAATCATTATTCATTACTCTTAATTAAAGAAATTCTTAATTGTCTGTTAAGCGCGCGTTATTTTACTGCGTTGAATCTGCGAAATATATATTATTAAATTTAAATTTGAAAGAAAGATTAATAAAAGACTATATTTCACATACGTTATAAATACTTTAAGTATTATATTATATTATTTAAATTGATAAATACTTTAATTACGTTTTAGATCTTTATAAATAAGATATTAATAGAACTGTTAAATAATATCTATATTATATATATAAATAATATATTAATTTTTAATAATATTCGCGAAGAGTATATAACTCACGTGCGATAAATGCTGAACCGCTTATAACTCACATGTGTATATATAAAGTTGTCGAAATGCGCATTTTATATATAAGAAGTCAATTTTCTAAACTATTATATAAAAGTCGCAGATATATTAATGAATTCTCGCAAGATAATTATTATTAAAGAGTGAACTGAATTAAAGAGCTTTTATAATATTTAAGATATTTATTAAGTTTATTAATTTTTATTATTATTTTATTCGCGAATTCTTCGCTATTACTGCGCTTATAATTAATCTATTAAAGAGTATAAAGAAAGATAAGAAAAAGAAATTCTTTAAATAAATTAAAGAGATAGCGCAGATATTTCGCATGTTAAAAGCATGCTTTATTAAGAGAATTATACTGCGTTATTATAATTCGCAGAAATTGTGTTATCTAAAAATAAATGTTTTAAGATTTGAGATTAATGCGATTTTATTACAATTCTGCGAGATAGATATAAATAATAAGTGAATAGTTTAATAATTTATAGTATTTTTCTTAAGAAAGTTGATTTCTGTTAAGCTCAATTATAATATTTTCAATTTGAAAATATTAATTATTATAAAAAGTTGTAAGGAATGAAGATATTATCTTAAATAATTATAATAGTGAAATTAAATAATTATAAATTATTTAAATCTGCGATATTTCTATACTTTATTATAAATAAATCGCAGATAAGTTTGTTAAGTAGAATATTTAATAATCTATAATCTTAAAATAGTATATAAATCTAAAATAAAGAATTCCGCAGATAAGTTCTTAAAAAGATTAGAATTTTGAGATATTAAGTCTCTTAATAAAAAAGAACTCTCGCTATTAAAGATTCTGCTCGCAGATGAAGATCGCGTGAAATAAAGACGAGAATTAAATAAATATATAAATTAGAATATAATAATAATAGCGCTTATTAAATTAAAGATTAGAAGTAATAAAGAGTTAAAGATTTTAAGAAAGTTAAAAAGCTTTTTTTAAGACTTATAAAAGATTCGCGAGCGACTTATTCTATTAATATAGATAAGTTAATAATGAGACGCGATATTTATCTTAAGAGAAGTTTCTATTATAAATTCTTGATAAAAAATTAGATTAATAATAGAAGAAATATCGTCTTATAATAAAGTATTAAATGCGCTTATTAATTATCTACTTAGTTTATAATTAAGAGATGTTTGATATATATAAGTAAGCTGAAAGATATCTTTTAAAGATATTATTAAAGAAAATAATATAAGAGATAAGTAACGTGAAGATTATGCGAATCTTATATAATATAATAGCGCAATATATATTTCAAATAATTCTATTACTCATGCGAAAATATTACATTAAAATTATAATAATTCTTAAATAAGAAATTATTTTAAGTATAAGAAGATGTTAAACGCGATTTATAGATTATATTATTAATTAAAATTAGTAGATAATATGCGAGATTACTATAATATGTGCGATATCTATTAATATATAAAAGCGCTGAGATATAAATCTTATAATTTATTAACATCTTTATTAATTTCGCAAAAACTCTAATAAAATATTACTTTGAATTTTATTACTGATCTATCTTCTTTATTTTATATATAACACGCATGCGACTTAATACTTAATATAATAGATCGATACTTATATAAAGCAATTTATATACTCATTATTATTAATATTATTGTAAGCAAGTTTACTGCGCTTATTAAGTAAGAAGTAATAAAGCGCTATAATATATTAAGATTGATCGTGAGTAATTAAGATATATTATTTACGTTAGAGTGATAAAGTATCTTTTATTATAATTTAATAATTAAACGAAGATTTTTAATTATATTTCACTCATAAAATAATAATATAATAAAGCGTTAAAATCAGATATTAAAGTATTATATTTCACTCATAAAATAATAATATAATAAAGCGTTAAAATCAGATATTAAAGTATTATTTGCGCTGCTATATTAATTATTATTAAAATGATTGAATATAATTTCTATTAGCTATTAAGTTTACGTATAATAATAGCGTTTATAATATTATCGACAAGATATTAATAAAGATAATTAGATATTATATATCTATAATGCGTAAATATAATACAGAAGATTTACTAATAAAGTAAGGCGAGAATTAAAATATAAGATAATATACTGAGATTTTATAAGAGAGAAAATTAAAAGCGAGAGATATATAATAATACGTAAGCGAAGTAGCTGCGAAATATTATAATAAGAAATATTAGTAAAGAATCTATATTATAAGCGATTATATAATATTATCTTCGCGTAATATTTATTTATAACGCGTAAGTAAGAAGTTGTTAAATAAGTATCTTAATTTATTTCTTATTATTAAGAAGCTAAACTAAAATATATATAGATTAAAACTGTCGAAAATATATAAATGAATTTATTTTATCTTTCATATCTCTCTTTTAAAATTATATTATAGGCGCGATAATCACGAGCCGCCGATATTAATTAAGATTAATTAAAATAAAAAGTAAAAAATAGATCGCGTTTTAAATATATAAGATTCGCGATTAAAGCGCAGCTTCTTAATGAAATGAAAGAATTATATAATAAAGAAGAACTTTTAATAATCTAAAAAAGATTTAATATATATTTAAGAGATTATTAAAGTCTTTTACATAAGTAAAATAAACATATCAGTATCGCGTGTAATTAATTATAAAAAGTGAAAGAGATAGAAAGATAATTAATCTAATTTATAATAATTATATATAAGTTATCAGTATATTATAAGAAGTTATTTATCTCATTTAATTTTCTCATTTAAATATTTATATTCTGCGTGATAAAAATATATAAGATTTATAAAATAAAATAAAAGTTGTAAGATAGAAGTGTAAGACTAAGCAATTCTAAAAAAGATGTTTCAAAAATTTGAGTAAGTATATTCTTATATTTTAGTAGTGTTATTATCATTATTCTTATTCTTATTATTATTAATAATAATAAGATTATCATTCTTAATAAAAGAATTTATCTACTTAATTATTAGAAACTGTCAAGTCTAATTATAGCAAGATTCAGATATCAGAGGATTGTGAATAGGAATCACTGTTCTCACATAGAATGATTAAAGATAGAGTGCAATTGATAATATGAGTTGACTATAAAAGAAGAGATTATGAATTCAAGAAATAATCGTTTGTTTATATAATTATTAATTGTGATCTGTATTTTGTGCTTTAAATGCTTCTTTTAAGCACTCTTAAGCATTCACTTTTAAGTTCTTCTGTTAAATATTCTTAAGTACTTCTCTTAATATCTGATTTACAATTACTTTTATTAATCACAGTAATTAAGAACAGATCTATTATAATTTTATAAGATACTTATGCGTAAGTAAGATTCTGTTTTTTAGTTTTTTACTAAGTCTACCGATTATTAGTTTCTTATCATAATACTATATCTTTTCGAATTAGCTTGATCTCTTAAGCTACTTAAATCTTCTTTTAAGATTTCTAATTCTTTCACTTCTTTCTTTCTTTATTATATCTTTATATTATATTAATAAATCTTCTTCTTATAAACGATGTTAAGTTTAAATAAAGAAGATAATACTGCTGAGAGTGTTAGTTATGATTATATATTTCGTTTATATTACACGAAATTATCTATATATATTTTTTAAAGATGTCTTAAAGTGTTCGAAGTATATTTATTATGATATTTATTATAATAATAATTTCTCGGAGACCGACTATTAGAGACTGTGATAAAAGAAACTGTAGTTAAAGACTATTTAAAAAACAACTCTTCTTCGTCTTTAACAAAATATTGTTGAGATAGTGAGTCTTGACTTTTATATAAAGTCTCTTCGAGTGACTTAGAATAATATAATTATTCGAAAGATTAAGTCTCTAAAGAAGCTTGATCGAGATAAGAGATATTCAAAGAAGAGAGAGTTATTAATTAATGCAGAATTGAGCGTCATTTTTAATAAGACGCAGCTGACTGCTTTCTTTAATTCTTCTCACGCTGAAGATTCTGGCGGTAATAATTCTTTAGAATCGTAAGATTAAGATTTGTTTTCAATTTTTATATGTTTTCTAACGTGTTATATTCTAATTATTTTATCAGATAATAGATTTTGTCTTTAATCTCTTAATCATCTAGCACTCGTTTCACTTCATACTTTTAATTCTAATTATTTAGATGAATTGAAGTCTGTTTAGCGTTCTTTAATATAGATTCTAAAAGAGAAATATTAAATATAAAATGAATTCTTATAATATCTGAGAGTTTAAGTCTGTAGATTGACTTATTTAAGACTTTCTAAATTAAATAGAGATTAAGTTTCGTGTGATCTAATTTTATACTAAATCTTTTGATTTTAATATTTCGACGAAGTAGATATATTAAGTTCTTCTCTTTAAGATTTAATTTGTCAATTCTCTTAAAGTTATAATAGATTTCAAATCTTTAATTAATAAACTTAAGATCTTTTATTAATTCTTAATATAAACTAATTAATAGTTATATATTAATAACTAATCTTTATATAAGTTATTTCACTTCTCTTAATTATCTGTATAGAACGGATTTATATCTATAATTCGCGTAAAATAATAACACTTTGATTACTGCCGGTGTATTATTATACGCGAACTGCGTTAATAATAAAAGTATTACTTAATTATTCTGATGATAATTCACGTAATATCGTAAATATTGTTTTAGTATCTAATTAATTCTTTTAATTTGTTTATTTATCTATAAATAATAAATGATTAATAACTTATGCTTAATTCTAAGCTGATCTATTAATGATTTTTAAAATTTAGAAGTGAACAGTTTATTTTGATTAGAGAGAATCTCTACTGATATATTATGATTTGCAAATATTGTTTGTAAAAATGTGTAAATCAGATCCTCTATATTAAATGCTTTTAAATAATTGATAAAGTACGCGTATTTTATTAGTCTGTTAGTGATAATCAAAATATTATTATAGCTGATATTTATCACTGAATCTTTGAATAAGAATAACTTAATAATGAAGTTCAATATTATAGATTTTCAAGCTTTTTTTAGTGTCTTTAATAACTACATCTTTTTATATAATTTATATTGAAAGTGCTTTATTTTCTAACAGATATTATAGTTAGCAATTTACTGTCAAACTACTTTATTTATCTTAGAAAAATAGTAGAATCTGAAAATGCGTTTTAAAGTTTTTTCTATTTCTTGATACTTATAAGAAGTCTTTTTATAATATTATTGAAGAATTATCTCTTTAACTTGATTCGTAATATATATTAGTTTCTTATATAGAATCAGCTCGCTATTCTATTGTTAAAAGACTGAATATTTTTTGAGATTCTTTTGAATTTCACGGAATAAATAATTATTTAAGTATAATCTGATAATTTGGCGTTTCTAATTTTAATTAGAGATTCGAAATATTGAAGCGATTACAGCGTGATTATATATTATAAATCCGTCTGAGTTCTTACGTAAAATTAATTGTGAAGTGAATTTAATATCTCAAATATAATCTACTTAACAGCTTAAAGTATCAGCTTTAACATTATTATTTTCTTTTTAATAGAATATCTTAAAGTTATATATTAATAATAACTTAGATTATTATATCTAGCGTTTATTTAACATCTTAATAATAATAAAGTATAATAGATTTTTATGATCTATGTATACTTTTATAGAGTACTTAAATTCTTTTAAGTATACTTATTATTTATTAAACGCGATAATTATAACTAGAAGTTTCTTATTATGAATCTTGTAATTAAATTTCGCAGAAATCATTTTTCTAGAATAGAAGATGATAAATCTTAATTATTCTTTATTATTAAATTGACTTATGCACATATTAATAATATAGTTTAATATATTCATCTCTAATATAATTTATCTCTTAGAATTAAATATTGCGAGAATGAGAATTATTATAAATTTTTATTTTAGTTTTTAAAATACAGACTCTGCTTCTATTTCTCAGATAAAGAATACTTTCTTCTTAGTTATTTGTGTTAATAAGACGGTTATTTTTAAGTAACTCGTGATAAATCTTCAATAGAAGTTTGCAAATTTGAGAAATAATTGTAATTTCTTTATTAATGTAGATTGCGGTTATTTAAATATAATTATAATCTTAAATTTGTTTATCTAAATTCTTATAACTATTAGAATAAACTTAAGAAACTTAATACTTTGCTTATAAAATTTATATTTCTTAATCTTTATTAACAGATTTTTCGTCTAAAAAACGCGAAGCATCTTTCGAATATATTTAATATATTATTCTTTGATTTTAAAGTATATAAGAATATTATTAAAATAAATAATACAGAACTGATTTAGATATTTTCTAAGAACATTATTTATTAAAGATTGAAAGAAGATCAAGATGTTTATTAATTTAAATAACATAACTAAGTACTCATAATAATTGTAATAAGTTCGGAATACTATTTTTTATTTCTTTTCTTTTTTCATTCTTATTAAATTATACACTTCTCATAAGTTAAGCGTTATAAATTACTTAGCTTCACGAATATAATTGTATAACTCAGAGATGAGAGATAATATATAACGATTTTTTATGATTATATTATTTAGTTATTAATAATTAATATATAAACGCATTTCTTTATTTAACTTCAAAATAAACAGAACTAAGTATTCTATAAATGAAGTTGAGAATTAAATAAATTCTTTTTTTTTATTTTTATTAAAATATTCTTATAGAATTTTAAATTCTTTCTTAGAAAGAGAATAGATAGATTTATATATAAGTTTCTTATTAAATTTCAACGGAATTTTGTAATTTCAGAATTGATATTCAGATAATATAGATGCGCTTTTATTCTTAATAAATAAATGTTTAAATTTGTTATATTTAAATAAATATTTTAAAGATTTTTCTATTGTTTCTATTAAGTATTTATTATTAGATTTTATCTATATTGTCTTTGTGAATAATATTGTAATTATAATTATCTTATAAACATAGTTAGAAAAGCTAATAATTCATTATTTTTAGCTAATTATTAAATTATGAGCTTTTAATTATGAAATACTCAGAATTATATTATATTTAATTTTCATGATATTCAATATCATTCTTTCAATATATTATTATATAAATAGATTGAGTGAATAAGTCTCTATCTTAATTCATTCTTGATTTTATCTAATAGAGCTTTTGTTTATTAATATTAAGTGATAGAATTTATTCTTTTTTTAAGTAGATAAACGGGAGTGAGTTACGTATGTTAAGAAGACGTAATTTTCGATAACTTCAGAGTTTATTATAATCTTAGCTTTTTGTTATTTAATATATTTCTGCAAGATTATATATTATATATATCTAATATTAGTAGCGACTAGTTTTTAAGATTTAAAGAGAGATTCTTTATCAGATCTTTAATATAAAGAGTCTTCTTGTTTTTTAACTCTTTAAATTAGTAGTTTCTAAAATAAGTATATTCTTCTTTTATAAAGTAACATTCTAATTTATCGCACGAAAAGTATGTGTATAACTTATAAGAAGTGCAATATTCTTTATCGCAAATCACTCTTATTATCTCTAATTTCTTAGATTCTTAAATTTGCGTTATACTTATATTTTAAATTTCTTCAAGATAAGTAGAGATGTTAATTTTATATAAATTAATTGCTTCTCAAAGATTACTACTCTAATAATAATGAATTTATCTCTGATTTTAATTTGAACAGTTTTCTGTGCGATATATTTATAATTATAATTTCAACTTAATTCTTTAAAATGTTTTCTCGAGTATATATATCTTATGTTAATATTATAATTTTATCTCACAACTTATATCTATATATAACGCTAATTCTCAGAATTTAATAATTATTGTTATATAATTTTCATTATATTTAAGATTGCTTAATACTTATTTCTGAGATATTTTGAAGATGATACTTAACAATTATTTCGTCTTCTTTTATTTAAGTTTCTTAAGATATCACTCGAAGTCGTTTTTATCTAATCTATAAATAGTATATTAATCATTATAATAGATAGTTCAAGATAAACAGATATAAGATAATTCTGTGATTTTTTAATCGCGAATCTATTCAGACGATTTAATAACTATTCTCGCTAACAGTATTTCGATGTTAGCGCAGCTGATATCTCATATATTATCTGGTTTATTTATTCTCTTTTCCGCCAATTCTTCCGAAATTGCGTGCAATTATTATTTATTGAGATAACTGTTGACTTGATATTTAGATTTCTTATAATAGAGATATAAATTCTTTTTTATTCGCTTCTCTTATTAAATTAAAGAGAATTTATTTTGATTAAGTCTTTTTCCGAACTTTCTTTGATTTATAATATTTAAATTCATTTCTCGGAAATATTAAACTTATTTAGATTGATATTCTCTCTTGTAATACTTTTCGAAAATAAATGTTTAAAATTATTTTTACTCTTTTTTCATCTATCTTTTATATAAATAATTGTCTATCTTTATAAATATATTAACTAGACTCTTTAGTTTATCTAATCTCTTAATTCGAGTCAGCTCATTCTTAATCGAATCTTTCAGTTCTAAATAATATTTTATTATAAGTATTATATTATTTCACTTAATTTATAATGTGATCTATTAAAACTTAAATGTATACTCTATTATTAAATTTATCTGTCGAAGTTTCTAAATCTCTTATTCAGCTATTTATTCTTTATTCACTTTTCTATATACTTATTAAATACACTTCTTGAAGTATGCGTAATTGAAGAAGATTCTTTTAATTTTGATCTTTTTATTCTTTATAAACTTCTTTAAATAATTTATTAGATAAGATTTAAATTAATTAAAAGCTTTATTTCTAAGATAAGTGACTGCGAATATTATTTTAACTTCAGTGATTCTCAGCTTCTGAGTATTAAATTGAATATATATATTAACTTGAATTAAGAAAGTTCTAAGCTTTTTTCTATCTTTATAAAATATGTTAGAAATGTTAATCTTAAGAGAGATATAATCTATATTAACGATATCTTTCTAAGATTGTTCACGTTTAGAGTGTGACATGCTCGCGGTAGTAAGATCTATCATAATAGAGTGACTGATATTCGATAATAGATAGTCAAAATGTTAGAAACTGTTAAGTCTAATTATAATAAGGTTTAGATATTAAAGAGTTGTGAATAAAAATTACTGTTCTTATATAAAATAATCAAAGATAGAGTGCAATTAATAATATGAGTTAATTACAAAAGAAGAAATTATAAACTCAAGAAATAATCGTTCGTTTATATAGTTATTAGTTGTGATCTGTGTTCTATACTTCGAGTGCTTCTTTCGAGCACTCTCGAGCACTCACTTTTAAGTGCTTTTATTGAGCATTCTCGAGCACTTCTCTTAACATCTAATTTATAATTACTCTTGTCGATTATAGTAATTAAGAACAGATCTACCGTAGTTTCATAAGACACTTATGCGTAAATGAGATTCCGTTTCTTAGCTTTCCGCCGAGTCTGTCGATTATTGATTTCTTATTATAACATTAATAAATTCTATGTATAAAGTGACGAGCGCTTTTAAAGTATATATAATTTATAATTAAGTTTTCTCAGTTATTCTAATTAAGATAAAAAACTCACTCGTTTAAAATATATTAAGCGAGAAATTCTTAAGACATTCTTTAACGCGTTAATCAGCAGTATAAAATCATTTAATAAGAGATTTAATATTCTCTTAAATCTCTTTTAAAGTTATATTTATCTAAGTAAAATAGCTTTAATATAAAGTTATTAAAACAGCAGTCTCTCTTTATAATTCTGAAAGAATCTATAAATTCTAAGTAAAAAGCGTGAGAGAAAGAGAAAATTTATTATAAAATATTTATAAGTAAATTATTACTTAATATAATAGTATTAATAAATCACGCGATTTAATTATATAATATAATTCACTAACTTCTTAACTGTAATAATAATAAGATATTTAAGACATCTCTTACATCAGTTATATTAACGCGACTTTAAAGAAGTTCTTAATTCTATAAATTATATATATTATAAGAAAGAAGAGAGAGCGGACTTATTTTCAAATCATTTACGTGAGAAAAAGAGAATTATAAGAATTATAAATTCTACTTATAATTAGCGTGTAAGACGCAATTAATATATAAAGAATATATTATAAGCAGTTAATATTTTAGCGATAATTATTAAAGTTAATAGAATTATATCACGCGCGAAATATAAGATTCTTATAAAAAACTTTATTAAATGAAAGCTTTAATTTATAAGATAATGAATATATAAGATATATAATATAAATAATCTATAAGTTTATTTATATATTATAGAAGATTAATATAGATCACGCGTAAGTTATAAGTAATTTATAAATATTAAGAATAATAAAGAAAAAGAAGAAAGATGTAAGAAGATAATAAATCAATTACTTATATTAGAAAGTTATCTCTAAATATTATAAGAAGAAGAGTCTTAATATTAATAAGCATATTAAGTATTTTGCTCGCGAAAAATATTAAGACTCTTAAAATTAAATATCGCAATCTTTAATAAAGAGTGAAGTGCAATTACACGCTTATAACTTACACATTTATTTACAAAGATGATATTCTAAGCTCTGAGAATAAAATCTTTTTAAGAGAAAAAATAATTATTATATCGCGTTAAAATTTAACTTGTGCATAACACACGCGTTAAGTTTATAAATATATATGAAAAACTTTATAATTTAAAACTTTAAGTTCTTTATTATTTAACTTATAAAATATTAAAAATATCTTCTCTATTATTATTATTAATAGAGCTTTATATTACGAGATATATATTATTTATATATTATATTATTATATTACTTAATTTCTTAACACTTTTAATAATAGAAGAGATTTAGTTAATAAGAATAATAAGAGTAATTATAATTAATTATTATTGATTATTAATTTCATTTTTCATTAATTTTAATTAATTATGAATACTTACGATATTATTATTAATATTATTATTATTATTATTATTTACACTTTTTATTAGTTTTGAATTATTTTAATTAATTATAAGTACTCTTTCTCTCTATAATCTCTTTCTTACGAGTACTTATAATTAATCTTAAATAATTATAATTACTCATTAAATTAATTAACTTAGTTTCTAAAAATATAGATTAAATGTTTCTAGATTATTTTATTTTAAACTAAGCTAATATCTTTTAGAACTAGCCTATTCTTCTTCACTCTATCTACTAATTATAATTACTTATAATCAATCAATCATATCTCATATTCTATAAATTATGTAATATAAGTCTTACCGATTATACTTGCCATCAAACTTCATAGAATTCTTAGCATTCTATCTAATTTACTAGTTCAGGCGCCGTCTGTAGCCAAGACAGGCCGGCTGCGGATAAAGTACACCTCCGTGATCACCCTCTGGACCCCCAGAGCTGGACTGATAGCTCTGCCTCCTCTCGAAGCGTCAATGAATCAGGACTCCAAACCAGAACCGCAATGTCAACCATCAACGGCCCTCCTCATCCCCAAACCCCTGTGATAGTAAGCCTCCGCGATCTCTACCTAGGTCTCTCCCCTCCTTCTGCCCCTCCCAAGATTACCGCCCACCCCACTGACCCATCTCCAGACAACATCCCCCTCTCCACCCTCGTCTCAGCCTTCGGCCCAACCTCCCTCGGTATCCTCCTGGTCCGCGACCTCCCCCCTCAGTTCCCCACCCTCCGCACCCGCATCCTCTCCCACTCCTCTCACCTCGCCCACCTCCCCGCCTCGAAGCTGGAACACTTGACCAACGAGCGGGCAAAGTACCTCGTCGGCTGGTCGCATGGGAAAGAGACGTTGAGGCCAAACGTCGTGGATCGGGGGAAGGGGAGTTATTATCTCAATTGTGGGTTTTACCGACATAAAGATAAAGAGCAGGGCGGAGATGATGGGGGCTCGTCTCTAGACGATCATGAGGAGGAAGCGGATGCGAAGCGCTGGGAAGGATTCGGGGAATACACAGCCCCGAGTATATGGCCGGATGAGGAGGATATGCCGGGGTTCCGAGAGAGTGCCGAGGAGTTGATCACGTTGATCATCGATGTTGCGGTTCTGGTTGCAAGGACCTGCGATAGATATGCCATTGAAGCGGTAGAGGGGTATCAAGAGCGTTATCTGGAGCGGGTGGTGAAGACGAGTAGGACTACTAAGGCGAGGTTGCTGCATTATTTCCCTGCTGAAGAGGAGAAAGAAGGCAGCTCGAATGCAGACGTGGTGGACTTGAATGGGATGGGTGATGGAAAGCACGCCGACGAAGACGACTGGTGCGCCACTCATCTCGACCATGGCTGTCTTACAGGCCTCACATCCGCCATGTTTGTGGATGAGTCAACGACGCCTTCGACCGATCCGGCCAAGCCGTTAGACGAGCTGCTCGAATCCCCCAGTCCGACATCAGGACTCTACGTACGCTCGAGGGACGGTGAGACGGTCAAAGTCAATATACCGCGAGATTGCCTGGCGTTTCAAACGGGCGAGGCCTTAGAATTGATTACCAAGGGGAAGTTCAAGGCTGTACCACATTTCGTGAGGGGAGTGCCGGCGAGCGTCGGTGGGAGGATAGCCAGGAATACTTTGGCAGTATTCACACAGCCGAATCTGGGGGAGATGGTTGATCATGAGCAAGGGATCACATTTGGTGATTTCGCTAGGGGGGTGGTGAGCAAGAATACTGCGTCAAAATAACCGTTGATGGTATCATCTCCTCTAGTCTATTTGGGTTCCTTTTGTACAACGTGCCTTGTCGGGCATGGTCGTCTAAAACTTGTAAACCTGATCCTTGCTGTAACCAAGATCCTTGAGCATACCCTCCAGCTCGCCCTGATCTTGCGGACTCTTTTTCATCCCAGAAATAGCTTTGTACATCCCTGGTGGCCCACAGACGAAGACCTTGATGTTTTCCTCTTTCGGACCTGGAATGGAATTCTGCAGCAACTCCTTCGTCACATGTCCCTTCCCGTACGGCCAGCTCTCCGGAGGCGTGTCGACAGTGTAGAATGCGCGAAATCGTTGTGGGTACTCATTCTCCAGTTGCCCAAACTCTTTCTTGAGGAGAACGTCTTCTTCGGTCAGGTTACCAAAGACCAGGGTCACCTTGGTCTTGTCGGATGGATCCTTGAAGATCCGGCGTGTAAGCTGGAACATAGGTGTGATGCCAGTGCCACCTGCGATCAGAGCAATGTGGTTGTGCTTGTTTGCCGACCAAGGATACTTGGGAATTGGACCTTTGAAGTCGAGGCGCTGGCCGGGCGTCATGCTGTGCATGTGTTCGGACATCGGGCCATTTGGATAGCGTTTGATCAACAGGTCAAGGTAACCACGCTCATCTGTCCGGATCAGTCCGCATGTACGGGACTGGACGAGAGACTGGCCTACCTTCATCGCTGACTGGTGTGTATGGCCTGATCACAGGTTTCTCCATATCTCCCGATTTGAACTTCGTCAGTAGCGCGGCTAAAATTCGAGCTGTGAGTATTTCTTCAGGCCAAAGCGATTTCCGTGCGACTCACAAGCAATGGTAAGACCGCTCACGGCATCCTTCTGGGGCAGCTCAAATCTAAATCTCTTCACATTATGATTGATGTTCGACACTTCGGCAAGCTTTAGATCAATGAAGCCCTGATCTCCGCCGGTGAAAGCTTTGGATGGTTCCAGGCTTTCGCTCTTGACCTGGTCCGTCACCTTGTCCGCAGCCGCTTCTGCTGCTGCCGGCGCACTACCATTGTAATAAGTATACCCAGCAGCAGCGGCTCCTATTGCGCCAATCCCTAGGAGGAGAGGAGTCCTTGAGCTTCCTGACGAAGCTTCTGTGGCGTACGATCGGAGGTTCTAAAGTACGCTGTTAGTGACAGCAGAGAAAAAGGCGAGGGCTGAAGATGTACCTGCCGCAGCGGCGCTGCTGTTTTCAATATTGATCGAGCGAACATTTTTGTGGTTGCAAAGAAAGGTGAGAAAGAAAAAGAGAGTGAAGGGCTCTGCGATTGGAGCTCGAGGTTGAGCAACGTCCCAAAGTACCTACGTTAACTAACTGCTGGTTGGCGGTCCAAGGCACACATAAGGTTGGACCGGAGGACCGTGGTTTCGCCCAATGCTCCGCAGCGATATTCAGGTCAATTCTTTGGACTCGAACAGTGACCTCGAAGCTTTGATAAGCCTTCACAGCAGCCGGTGGATCAATCACTGGGTCCCCAATCTGATGTCCCTTAGGACGCAAGTTGCATGTTTAGTTCGCACAGTGACCACGACAAAGATAAGAATCGCCGTTGACGTTTTCGCTACGTAGGTAATAGAATATACAAAACATCTCTTCTCACTCAACTCAACCGTTCTTGTCCCTTTGTCTCGTGGTCATCCCGTCAGGCTTCACTACCACACAAATGACCAACGCCCTATTCCTACCCATCAGCTTAGTAGACATAGTACTCCTGGCTCAGCGGCAGCTTATCAGCTGGCTCCGCCGTACAGAGCATGCCGTCCGCTTCGACGCGGTAGCTTTCTGGATCCACCTTCATCTTTGGCATCAGGTCATTGAACCTCATATCTTTCTTGCTAATCTTTCTGCAATTTTTCACAGGTTCAATCCGCTTCTTGAGACCATAACTGGCCACGACACCGGAGTCGATGCTGGCTTGGCTGACAAACGTTATGCTTGTCTGTGGGACAAGGGGCCCGAACATTGGTCGCATGATGACGGGTTGCACTGTTGGTATGGAGGCGTTGGGATCACCCTGGATGCCAACGTTAGTGCTCATCTCGGGAAGATTCAGGAAACTCGAGACAACGGCGGGTATACATACCATCTGCGCGTAACTGATCATCCCACTTTTAATTACCACGCTAGGCTTCGTACCAAAGTGACTTGGGCTCCATAAGCATAAATCTGCAATCTTTCCAACCTCCACGCTGCCAATGACATGACCCATTCCCTGCGTCACTGCAGGGTTGACCGTATATTTTGAGACGTATCTCTTCACGCGGAAGTTATCGGCTCCTGTGCCTTTGTCTTCGGGTAATGTGCCTCGCTGCACCTTATTTTTGTGAGCAGTATTCCATGTTCGAAGAATAACCTCGCCACAGCGACCCATGGCTTGCGAATCAGAAGACATCATGCTGATTGCACCAAGATCATGCAGGACATCCTCGGCAGCAATGGTCTCAGCACGGATACGAGATTCAGCGAAAGCGACATCCTCTGGGATATTCCTGCTGAGATGATGACACACCATTAGCATATCCAGATGTTCATCCAGCGTGTTGCGCGTATATGGTCGAGTTGGATTTGTTGAGCTAGGCAGCACATTCGGATGCTCAACCACAGAGATGATATCTGGGGCGTGGCCACCTCCAGCACCCTCGGTATGGTAGGTGTGAATGGTGCGATTCTTGAATGCGCCAATTGACTGCTCAACGAAGCCAGACTCGTTCAGTGTATCCGTATGAATCAAGCATTGCACATCGTACTCGTCGCACACAGACAAACAGGTGTCGATCGCTGCTGGAGTGGTGCCCCAATCCTCGTGAAGTTTGAGACCTGCCGCACCAGCTTCACATTGCTCACGGAGCGCCTTGGGATCGCTGTCGTTCCCTTTTCCAGTGATCCCGTAATTCACAGGCAAACAGTCCACAGCTTGGAGCATCTGTCTCAGGTGGTTCTTTCCAGGTGTACAAGTCGTGGCGTTTGTCCCAGCTGAGGGACCAGTACCTCCGCCGAGCATCGTCGTGATCCCTGATGAAATAGCCTCCTCAGCCTGCTGAGGGCAGATGAAATGGATATGCGTATCTGAGCCACCAGCTGTGATGATTTTCTGTTCTCCGGCTATCACATCTGTACAGCTCCCAACTATCATGTCGGGTGATACGCCTTCCATGACGTCTGGGTTTCCTGCCTTGCCAATTCCAACGATGACACCGTCCTTGATGCCAATGTCAGCTTTGTAGATACCTGACCAGTCGACTATAAGAGCGTTCGTAATAATAGTGTCAAGAGTCTCGTCGTCGCTTCGACCAGTTGCCTGTCCTAAGCCTTCGCGCAGCGACTTTCCACCTCCAAATACACATTCATCTCCGTAGACTGTGAGATCTTTCTCGACTTTGATCCAGAGGTCAGTAGATCCTAGCCTAACAATATCGCCTGTGGTCGGACCAAACATGCCAACGTAATCCGCACGGGTCATGGTGAAGGGATCAATATGAGCGCTATCACCAGCGGGTTCAGGTACATGCCCGAAACCACCTTCCTGGAGCCTTTTGAGAATCTCTTCGGCGCGTGAAGTATCAACTTTGCCAGTAGCAATAGAGTTACCTCCGTGAATGAAGCGGCGACCACCAATTTCTACAAGGGTGACTGTTTTCGTATCGCCTGGTTCGAAACGCACAGATGTCCCCGCTGCCAGATCTAAACGATAGCCATAAGCTTTGACACGATCAAAATGTAGTTCCGGATTAGTCTCCACGAAGTGGTAGTGCGACCCAACCTGCAACGTGATTTAGCACGCGTATTAGCATTAGACACAAATGCCTCTTTACCTGTATCGGTCTGTCTCCTTTGCTGACGACTTTGAGCGAGATGCGTTTTCGCCCTTCGTTTAACCTGATCTTTCCATCCTTCACAGGGATGACAGCCCCTGGAGCTTTCTCGGGCTCATACTCACTTGGGTCTGGCAGGACGAAGGCATCCTTTGCGGGAACAGGCAGAAAGCTGCCATACAGAGCTTTCTCCAAGTCACCGTCGTCTGAGCTGATAGGATGGTGGACAGTCACGAGGTAAGTCCCGGTTGGAAACGTACCCTCGATCTGGATGCTTGTGAGGGTTGACAGAACGGAGGGAAGGACATGACGACGACCAAGCATGGTCTTGCCCATGGCCATGAGATCTGCAACTGTGTGATTGCCATCGCGAACCAGCTTTTGATTGAGTCAGCGACGTTCTGATTGTGTTCCGGCAATCTGACCTCTTGAAGGTTGTTGGCAATCAACGCCTATCATAGTCAGAAAGCTCCAGACGATTCAAGGGCCGAGAAACAAACGCAAGCTTCAGAATGATTCAATTTCACGCCTCTTGCCAGTCGACGCTGGGCTAAGATGCCTAGTTGAGATGTAACAAGCTTATCAAGCTGTAGTTGACCGTATCAGCTGCCATATCACGATGGAGGGGAAATTTGGCGTCCCACCTCTTTAGGTACAAGATGCATGCTGGATGATCTCTATCGACCGTGCTTTGTTGGGTTGACGAAGGAATCCTTGTCTACAATAGGAGAGCTTTATCCATTGGCAGGTGCTCATCGAAATTGCTTTCAGCTACCAACTCGAAGCACAGTGCAATCTAACATTTCTCCATCCACGCGGGGTACTGCATATCTGATAGCATCTTGAGATGATAATAGGGACAAATAGGCCAGTGGTCTTCAGTCGCGCCTAGTAGTCTGTACAGTGCGGGGTTGATCTTCAGAGCTTACAAAGCTTAAGGGGACAACTGGCATGCTAGAAATTCATGTACCTGATGATTGTTCGAGATACATAGGACAAGGGTAACCTTATCCTTCCGAGCAGTTTTCGCCAAACCCACCAGAAAATGACCATGCAAGAAAGGGACAGCTCTCAAGTAACGTGAACCGGCTGTCTTCTAGTGAGGCCAACTGACGACCTCCGTTCAAGCAGCCTTTTTGGTCTTCTTCTTCCGCTCTGCGACTTTTGGTGCAGGGGGTGGCGTTGGTTCCTTCTTAGCCTTCCTAGTCTTCTTGTCCTTTTCGGGAGATGCTTTGCCCGCAGCAGCTGCTTTGGGGGTCTCCTTGGCTGGAGTTGCAGACGGCT
>JAABUK010003942.1_pt1 | contig 24649 bp, 42 predicted proteins | sample 5559141 | NCBI WGS metagenome assembly JAABUK01 (sample SAMN10711869, study PRJNA513367) | rock metagenome | isolation source: Antarctica rocks | place: Antarctica: Victoria Land, Pudding Butte nord | collected 2016-01-03 | reverse complement strand
ACCGTCCCCGCCGCCTTTTCCCCCCTCCCCCCTCACCTCCGAGATATCATGAAACGCCTCTTCCTAGAAATCGTCACTGTCGGCTTCTCGTCCGGCTTGCTAAGAGAGGGGATGAAGCAGTTTCCCACTGGCAAACCTATGGGGGATGCAGCCGCCGTTGCTGAGGTCGCCTACTCTTTCGTATGTCCCCGTTCCAATGGTTGTGGGGTGTGTTGATGAGTGCGGGGTGGATAGGTGTATGATAATTCGGTGAAGAAGCGGAGAGAAGGTGTACCGCCGCACAAGATGTCACTCCTCATCGACGTAGAGATGGGCCGGCCATTCGAAGTCGAGGTGAGCCCATCTGTATTCGCTTCACTTTGGATCGGAATGGATCGTTGATTGGGCGGGAGTGGGCTGATGAGGTTGGGATAGGTGATCACGGGTGCGGTTGTGAGAGTCGCACAGGAGCATGGGGTTGAGGTCCCGTTGTTGGAGTATACTTATGCGCTGTTGAAAGCGGTGCAAGCGGATATTGTGAGGGCGCGAAGGATGGGTCGGGGTTCTTGGAGAAAGCTACATTGTAGAGTTGGATGGCTTGGGGGAGTTAGTCGATTAGAACTAGATGTATCCAGACGGGTTTTCTACTTGATGAAAATACTACGGGCGAAGATACGTCTCGCTTTCAACGGAGGAGTCCGGATCAGGTATAGCTGCGGGTGACCTGTGGAGGACCCCCGCTTTGCTGACCGGCCACGCGGTTTGCGCTATCGAGCCTAATCTCGCGGTACAGGCCATTGTGTGTGATCTGTCGTCGACGGCGACGTGGTGATATCACGCGAACGCGGCATGACGCTCGAAGAGGTGTCGTTCTTGGTGGGGACCCCTCATACCCCCATGACCGTGGGCCGCCGGGCGGGGACCACCATGTCCAAAAAGCGCATGTTCATGGCCATGACGGTACCATGCTCGGCTCCGCCATGCCCATGCCCATGTGATTGTGAAACCCATGTCCGCCTCCACCGCGATGATCACTGGAGCCTCCACGGCCACGCATACCGCCCCGTCCTTCGGAGCCACCTCGACCACCCCGGCAGAACCCGCCTCGCCCGTGACCGCGATGACCAGGGTGTCCGCCGTGACGAGGACCATGATGAGGTGGAGAGCCACAGTCGTCCAGATGGGGGCACGGTGGCGAGCCGTGTCCTCCGATACCCATGTGCGGTGGCCTGGGCGGGGGAAACATCGGGAACCCCCTGCCTTCACCCCTGCCCCGCCCACCGCGGCCCCGTGCACCGAGATGATCCGGCGGGAAGGCGCGGTGCCTGCGCTCGTGCTCATGATGGTGCGGGCCACGGTGATGGGATTGACGGTAGGGATGGCGGAAGTGGATATGGATCGTCGGCTCACGATCCTGACCTTCTACGGCGGAGTCCGAGTTCCGCGTCTGAGTCCGAGTCGGTGGATTCCTCGGAGGAATGGTCACTCGCATCTCCATTTCCGACTGCGGTAGATAAAGCGTCAGTATCCATGTGCCTTTGCAAAGATAGGGAGGGAGGATCCTCGCTGAGGGTCGAAGGAGTCCCTTCGCGGCTCCTGTACGTCTCGCCTTGTTCGACCGGGATTACGTCCTTTGAAAGACGACCGGTCTTGCGGGCCTCGGGTGGTCTTCTCGGTACTCATGTTGCCTGGTATGATGTCTGATTTTTATGCCGAATGTTTCTGAATGCTGGTGAGGCCTTGGAGGCAGAAAAGAAGGATTTGAGGGGTTTGATAGAACGGCATATATACCTCTTGGAATGGGTACAAATGCGCAGTCCGCAGTCCGTTGTCGTTTTCACTGTTTTCTTGGTCGTCTGGTCGGTCGGACCTGCGCAGGTCCCAGTCAACTTCCAGAGTCGTGCGGAAGAAGCGAGCTATCGGAAAGGACTGCAAAAGACAAGGGTTTGACTCAATTGTGTTGGTCGACGGTCCGTGACAGCGACCATCGCCGGTCCCGCCTACTTGAGGGTATTTACCCGCTGCCCGGTGTGGATTGAGGTACCATCAATAACTCTGGAACCTTTGAAATACGCGGCTATCAACGGTCGTATCCGTTCGGTCGTGGAATGTGCTCGACAGGACATGCGGTCATATACGATCAGCGGCGTAGATCTCATGAAAGACTGTTCTTGGTGCGAGTTGATAGGTACGTTGGGTAATGTCGGCGACAGGGGACATCCCAGAGAGCGCTATATTCAACAGGATCGCCGGTAACTTCGCTTCCGTGCCGAACTTCTCCGTGCGAGTGCTGCACGAAGCTTGCATCGCTAACACCTTATCGCCCGTACCTCGACCTCGACCTCGGACCAATCCATTCAAGATGCTTCCCCTTGCTCCTCTGTCCGAACACCCTCGGAAGCTTCACGCTCATCACGTGATTGTCCCGCTGAGCTCTCGCCTGCTCGTCAAGCTTGATATCTCCTGGTAGTCCCGTACCCCATTGGTCGAACGCCTTCAACAGCAGACCCCTAAACCCGGGATCTCGGACATTAGGTGGTATCAGATCGTCTAAACCGATAAGATCCGCATCATCGGCAAATTTGAGGAGCAATCGCCGAGTGGATTTGTCGATAACAACCGGTGTGAGAGGAGTTGGCAGTTGGATGAGGAGGACCAACAGACGCGCGAATTGTTCGGGATTGCGAGCCGCACAGAAGAGCGAGGCAATGATTTTGCCCTGCAGAGGTGGGCAAGGAGAGGGGGGAGCGAGTAGTCCGACAAGGGAGAGGAGATCCGAGAAGCGGCGTTGGTGATAGAACGCGTTCCGAGCGCGAATGATGGCTCCGCCGATGATATTGCTGCCGACGAAGGCCGATTCGCTTCCAGGCCGACCAAGCAAGAGTTGGGTGAGATCGAGTGGATCGTCGAGTCGAGGTACGCCGGGTACATCAAGCGCAGGCGCAATGTAGCGAATATGTTGGAGTAGCGAGTCGCGGAGCAGAAGCTTCAGGATGAATTCCTCTTTCTCGCTCGGATGGATTGACTCGTCCTCTTTGGCACCCTCCCACCTCCGTAGCAGTCCGCCTTCCACGAGCAACTCCTCCCTCCAGAGCGGCACCATTTCATCCCGCCTTGCCGTCCAGTACCGCACCTCGTAGTCCAGATCCGAGCGCTCGAGCAGCATATCCTCTTCGCCCTCAACCAGGGCTTTCAACCGAATCGCCTCTTCGAGACAGCACATCGTCATCTCCCCCAGCGTCATGCGAAGTTGCCAGACATCGTCCGAGTAGCTCGCTTCTTGCAACATAGGCATCTCCATCCACCGTTCCAGCTCGTCCGCAGCTCCGCCAGTCGGTCGAACACCGCAGATCAGCGCTTCCACGCGTGTTCCCAGTCTCCGTCGTCGCCCCCAAGCTTCCAACGCGATCCCGGCCAGCTCTTTCATGCTCCTCGAATCCTGTCGTCGTGCGTTTCGAATGACTTTGGGGGTTGAGGGTGCAGATTCGAGGCGGAAGATTGAGTCGAGGGCATAGTGCTGGACGAGGAGATGTAATTGACGAGTGGTAGGAGCGACGCCGATCGAGGATAGGAACCCGACCACCTTTGCGATCGAAAGATTTGTCCACGAATCGGTAGATGCAATTGCAAATCGAGGGGCGCGGATAAGGCTAAGAATGATGGGATCGAAGTCCTGCGTCCGAAGATCCTGCCCGACCCATACTCCGCCAGTCGACCGGCGATCAGGTACTTTGCTCTGGCGTACTCCGCCGACATCGCGCAGTCGCTCGAGACAGCGGAAATATTCCGACCACAGTGATTGAAAGGCGTGGTGAAAGACCGGGTTCAGACCCGCCCAACCACGTTTCGGATTGAGGTGTTGTAGCAAGTCTCGGACCTGCTTGGTACGTGGGATGAGGAGGGGTATGGATTTCGGGAGCAGTGGAAGAGAGTTGAGATAGGCTTTGATAAGATGGGGTGGACGGCGGTGGTAGACATCGTTGATGGACAGGATGTGGTTGCAGATCCTGTCTGAGCGGGGAACGCGGGAATGTTCCGCAATGTCGATCTCGTGGTCTGCTACAATTGCAACAGCCGAAGTACTCGGGTCTGGATCTTCGATACCGGGTGTCGATGGGAGACCAGAGGTATCTTCGGAGCGGTCTTCTATACCTGCCACGATCCCCTGGATGGATCTTAGCTTTCTTCAGATTTGGCTCGAATTTGCCCACCTCTGAAGCCGTTCGCTCTCCTTCTGGCGGAGCGTCCCTCACTGGGATTGACTCTGCTTTGACTGCCAAGGGCTCGCGAGGTCGGGAGGCCCGTGCAGATGTAGCTTGCTGCGGGTACAACCGCTGCCCAAGTCAGCTAACTCTGGAAACTGCGCTCACCTTGAAGAAATCATTCCTCGAGACAATCTTGTCTTCCCTACTGACCAATCGAGGAACCCCTGTACCGCTCGGAGGTCCTGTCGGCAATACCGGGTCCTTGTCGTCGACCTCTCGAGGGGCGATTCCAGATCGATAGCGTTTGGACTGAGCAGGCGGGATATGAACTCGGAGGGTGAGAAAGAGGGCATGCTTGGCGATGTTGGATCGCTGGAGGCATGTTGAGAGCATGAACTGCTCTTATTCCGCTCGAGATCCATGAGATTGTGTGTTGAAACATGTCAGCTGGAAAGGTAGAACACTGAAGGAGGTCCACATTCGCGCCTAATTTGAGTTCGCATGCCAAAATAGGCTTGGACGGGCCTCTACCCTCTTTTGATCCACTTCTCTCGCTAGTTGACGATCATCTTGCGTCTTTTCAGGATTCGTCCTTCGCTCGAGTATGTCTCAATCAGGGCTTTGCAATCTTTTGGCTCAGATCACATTCGATGAATGAAATCTAAAAATGGAAGGGAACGCCTCGAAGCGATCCTCAGCCCACCTTAAAGCTTCGACTTTGGAGAACCCGAAGAAGAAGAAGCGGAGACCAGACGTCCCGCCTGCCGGTCCCGATGTTCCGTCCGACTCATCAACTCAGGAGCTATCGAAGGGCCGCTGCCGGTGAAGCAAGTGATTGGGAAAGGGAAGGGGGAAAACGTCACGAGCTACCCATATATCGCAACGCCGACTTTCTGGGGGAAATGTCCCAAGCTCGAGCGGCACGAGCTGTATCCGACTCTCATGCAGCTGGTCCTCGACCCCTCATTCGAGGATACGATGAGGGAGAGCCGAGTGATGGCTCTCCTCACAAGTCGACCGCTGCCTATCTTCCAATCGAGGACGGAGGTGGATGTCGATGTTAGTCAAACCATCGGACAGGAGGGCACGACCATATATACGTATTTCCGACTCGTAAAGGGGTCCAAAATGCGCTTGAAGAAAGGGATGTTGGATGACGCGATGAAATCCACAGAAACATTCATGCGGGCCCAGCTCAAGAAGGATGTGCGGGTCGACAACGCGAACAACAGATTGCTGATCGTACCAATAAAACGAGACTACGAGATGACGTTGTTGACCAGTGAAGTCAAGGTCAAACGCGGGCACATCGCTTGGGACGATGTGAGCGCTGTACGCGGACCGATCTGTACTCGATTCGACATGGACCGACTTCCCGAGCAAGTGCTCTCGCCACGACTGATCGCGAATTCGGATCCCGATTCTACGTCCACTCTATCCTCACCGGAGGGTCCTCATCGTCACATCCTGACGAACTCTGGCAAAAAGACGGCACAACTAGGCAGGCGTCCTCGGCCCCTGCAAAGTTCAACCAGCCAATGCTCGCATGCTTCCCCGTCACTCCGTCAGGCGTGTATGTCAGCTCTGTCGGCCGCTCGAACCCAGACGAGCGATTGCTCGACCCGACATTCGTTCTCCGACACTGCATCCCCGCCAGCGTCTTCCGCACGACTTCGATGCTCCCGTCCTCCTCCGCGAGCTCGACGATCTTCTCATCGCGCAAGAGCTCAATGAGAAGGTCTTCTCTGGCAAGCTTAAATCGGAACTCGTCAGACTGGCCTTGTCGTGTCCATTACCGCATCATCGTCTGATCAAGAATACTTACGAGCGCCTCGAATTCCTCGGGGATACCTTGCTCAAACTGGTCACATCGGTTGACGTGTGTCTCCGCCGATCCCCAGGCCAAATCCCCCACGAGTCGCTTTCGCAGGCCCGAGAGAAGCTGGTCAATAATCGCTCTTTGATGGCGAGCGGCGTGAAGGCTGGGATCGTGCCATACATCCGTGGAGCTCCAATAAGGCGCTCAGAATGGATACCAACGGGGTGGACATACGACGACAAATCATACGAGGAGGCAGAAGCGGGTGGAGGATCCCAGAAGCTGTCATACAAAGTAGGTCTCGTGACGCTTCTTCGTGTCAGCTGATATCGCCAGACCATCGCGGATGTCATGGAAGCCCTTATTGCCGCTTCACACTTATCTCACGATTCGCATATCGACGGCGCGATCTTTGGGATGCGCAGACTCGAATTACCAATTGAGGTCGAGGCCTGGCCCAAGAAGATCGAGTCCGCAGTCGACCATAAGTCAGGGGAGGAATCTTGGATGAAGGCGTGTTCACCGTCTGTCGCCCTTCTCGGCTATACTTTCCAGGATCAAAAGAAAGGACTAGACGTACTCGTACGTCTTGACTCAGGAGGATACACTGACGACAGAGCTTATCCAGCGATACCCAGAGGCAGTCCAGGTTCGAGGGATACCATTTCCTCGGAGAAGCGTTACTGAACTATTGTGAGTATGTTCCAGATCGCGCTGATGGGCTCTAGTCATCGTGGAGGACCTGTTCCATCGGTTCCCAGGAGCTTCGCCAGCTGTACTCAGCAACATGCGGGCAAGTGTCGGCAATGTCCCAGGTGTTGAAGCTGATGGCGGCAGGATTCACGCTACGGAAGAGGTGAGACGGCTTCTCCTCCTAGGTCTGCATGAACTCGTCGCGCCCTGCTGACTTGATGGCCAGAGAATGCACGCAGCATTCTGCATCGTGTCAAGCTTGGTTGACAGGCTCACCAATGTCCCGCTCGCCGACCGCACTCGCCTCAAGAGGTACGGACACCAGGTCACGGCAGCTCACCGAAGAAGTGACGAGACTCGGGAGCTCCCGGCGAATGCGGTCAAATCCATTGTGAGTGGATCGAACGTCTGCGATAAGAAGGCAGGATGACATGTTTTGAATATTCGATAGTCCTTCATCAGTATCACTCGAGCGGCACTCGGGGCCATCCTTTTGGACGCAAGTTACGATCTCGCCAGGGTCCGGCCAGTATATCTGGACCACCTCGCGCCCTTCTTCGGGAAGTACTGCCGGGATTCGACCGAGGTCAGCTAGCTTACGCCGAGCTCAACGGTCGACAGTGCAACATTCAAATAGCACCGCTATCGTACCATATGGCACTGTGGGCATAACACTTAATATGAGCTTTACCCGACGGGTCCGTGAAGGTCTTATAAGAGAGCCGGATCCCAGTACCGCAAGTAATATGTAGGTCATCAACATCGTGCAGCTGACGGGTAGTGTCATCTCGCAAGCCTTAAGGACTTCGCGAATGAGCCGAAGGCGTCATGGCGGCTTCCCCTTGCCATACCTTGATGCACTATCTCTACATCAGTCTCACGTCGTAACAGAACAAAGGGTTATGGGTCCGGGGCTAGCTGGCCGATTGTACAGTATCTAGTATCTGCGTACTTTAACGCCGGGGAAAAGCTCGCGGCTGAGCGGTTGTCGCCGCGCTGCTGATTCGCAGCAACAAAGCTCATCTCGTCTCTTTCAATCAACCTCTGACCGGAATGTAGCCTATTACAAATAGTCCCAATCTCCTCCACAAAGCTCCCCAATCCTCGAGCTTGAACAAGGCCGAGGATCTCTGAGCTCGTTCGTCTCCACGCTCGCGCAACTCTTGAAAATGTCAGCTCTCATCGTCCAATTCGTCAACCACGTAGGCCAGCTCTTCGCAGCCGGCTCGGGACATAACCTGGCGTCGTCCGTCCCGCTCGAGGAGGGTCATCCATTCTGGTCTCTTCTCAATGAAGCGCTATCCACCGTCCGTTTCGTTTACCTTACGATCTCAAAGGTTTCTCACATACCTACCAGGTCCCGAATTCCTCCTTGACCACCTCAAATATCCTCCCGCAGCTATCCAGCCTCTCCCCCGACATCCGAGATACATTCGCGGCCTTTCTCCTCGCCGAGCTGAAGTATATCAAGAGGTCTGATGCGGAAACGGGTGCCGAGGATGAGGCGTTCGAGACCTTCCAGCGGCTGGTGCACGTGTTTACGTACGTTACTATCCCGTCAGCAGCTGTTCGAGCTACCTCGACTGGAGAGTCCACAGTGAAGTGTCTTCAGTGAGGCGAACCGCCTATACGCCACATCTTCCGACGCCTCCTTCACATACCCATTCCTCAACCCCCTGATCCTGAACCTCGCTCGCTCCCTCATCCGTACCGGAAACTACGTGCGTCGTCTCCTCTTCCTGCTGCCCGAATCAGGCTGAGACCCGGACAGGCCGCATCTCTCTCCACTCGGCCACCTCGATCACCTCGCTCCGCACGCTCACTCAGAGACGTGACCCGCCAGACGATCGAGCGGTCTATGCAAGTCGCAGCGACGACGATGAACGATTCCGATCGGAGCGACGGGGCGGGGACGGAATTCGCGGTGAGAGATAATGCTTGGCCATTGGCAAATTTGCTTTGGCGGATCTATGCGGAGGTGCGCCCGGTTTCTACATCTCCCGGAGGCCTCCCTTCCCCTCTACTCGCTCGCCTCGTGTCCGCCTCATCGTTACCAGCCAAAGCATTCCTGACTGGGCTGTTCTCAGAGAAAGCTTCATACGCAGGCTACCGAGCTACAGAAGACCCTCTCCACGATCCTCCCGCATGAAGAGAAACGCCTCGCCTCGCGCGGACATTATGTCCGCCAGACGGATGTCTGTGAGAGCTACTACTGGCGGGGACGGCTGGGCGTGGTGCTGCTGGATATGCGGGGGGCGAAGTACTGGTTGGATAAAGCCTGGGGCGTCTGTCCGGAGGGGGCATGGCAGCAACGGAGGTGGGTCGCATTGTGTCAGCACTGAGAAGGGACTCTGACTGGTCTATACCCGTAGAGCAATCCTCATCCGACTGATCCCCGTCAACCTCCTCATCGGCGGTCTCCCCTCACCGGCCCTGCTCCAGACATACAAACTTGGCGAATTCCTTCCACTGCTCCAAGCATACCGGTCAGGTAGCATCCCAGCTTGGCGCAAGGAGCTCGATGTCAATCGCGAGTGGTATCGACGGCGGAGCGTCTGGCTGCTATTGTTCGAGAGAGGGGAGATCTTGGTTTGGCGGAACCTCCTTCGGAACAGGTCAGTCCTCCTTCACACCATACAACGACGATCTTTAGCTGACGAAATCAGCTTGAGGATATACTACGCGACCAACCCGTCCGCACCCAAGAACCGGTGTCCCACCTGGGTGTTCCTCACAGCCGCGACCAAGGCGTTCGAAGGCTCCGGCGAGCTCGAAGATGGTACGGTGTCAATGGAAGACATAATCTGCGTAATCGCCAGCCTCATCGATCAGGTATATCATGCAATCGTCATCAGAGGGGAGTGACTGATGCGGGACATGGCAGAGTTTGATCCTCGGACATTTGAGCTACTCGAGCCAGCAAGTCGTGATGAAGCCTAGCGAGGATGGGATGGGTGGGTTCCCGAGGGTGGTGCAGGTGGTACCCAGGAGGGTGGAGGCGATTTCTTGAGCGGTTGAGATACCTTGCACGTATATATCTATCCGATGTGGGCAGGATCTTGGGCATATGGAACGGACATGTCGTCTGGTACTTTTGGAGGTGGATTCCTTCTAGACAATTCCCCTCGGGACAGCTGATGAGTCACTAAGCCGGCCCTCAAGTTGAAGACACGCTTCGTTGACTATACACAATTCTGAGCAATCGTCGCGGAATTTTAGGTAATCTCAACTGGGCCGCATACGCCCTGGAGAGAAGAGTGAGATTATCTGTCCATACTGCATCCAAACAGGTGGACTCTCACCTGAGCAGAAAGAGGTATCCTGAGCATAGTCAGCTCCAGTAAGAGCTTGATCCGTCTTCATGTAATCTGGGCTCAAGAAAGATCCCCGGTCGCCCATGTTTGCAGCACCTTCAAGATTGGCCACACGGATATAAGGTGTTCATTGCTGCATCTCATTAAATACATCAAATGCCCTCGACCTGTGGTGGACAGTTCTTGCATAGCCTTGCCAGTCATTGGTATCATACATCTGTGCCCTCTACACTGATTGACACAACATTCTGGCTGTGACCAGGGCCTGAGACTAGAGAGCTCCAATGCCGTGGCTTGGACGGAAGGTCAGATGATATGGTTCCAATCCAGCTGCTGTCCACAATCCAGGATGCTTGCGACCAACATTTCAAAAGATTTGTATCTATCTGCACCATACTGGCTGCTGCTTGGATCGAAAAGAACCAAATTGGGGATTCTGAGGAGGAGTCAAGAGTAAGGAATCTGCATGGTATTCTGCATAACAAGAACTAATGCAGGCCTGCATCTTGTGCTACACTGTGAGCTAATGCCTGGCAACGCTTTGTATTTAAGTTTCATGATCCGTATTGTGCAGATATGTATGTGAGTTTTCAAAAGCATCCTCACGAAACTTGAATGTTTAGCTTGCCAATTCCTCACTATCCATCCAGCCTTGTCTGTGTTGCCTTACTGGGTCAATGCAATTGCTAGGCCCAAAATCACTCAACAACAGGTAGATGATGCTTACATGTGCCTTGGGCAGTCAAGTGGCCTGTCTCCATGTCTCAGGTATGATCCTGCTGGCTCGCCTAGATTCTTCTCTGTACAGATGGTGATGCCATGAATTATCCTTGAACGATGCTGTTCAAATCATGCATTCTCAGGGACCAGATTTCTGCCTCAAACTCGCCCCCCTTGATCTCCAGACATTGTATATACAACTGGCTGCTCTCCCTTTCTGTCGATCCCAGAGAGCCCTTCCCATGACTTACCGAGCCATCCGCTCAACGTACTCTTTTGAGCTTGGCTCGCTCTTGTGTATACAGCCCACGATTGACCCTGTGCTTTCGGCAGTACCAGCATCTAGTGGGCTCGTAAGTAACGTTGTCAGCAGTCATCAACAAGCTCTACACGAGCCATGTATAAGACGTGCAAAGTGCATGCATATTATCCCGGTAGCTGAACGAACCCCAACCTCGGTGTAGCAGGCGGTGAAGGCGGCAGCGGCACCCTCCTCGCAATATCCACCTCCACAAGCCCATCCCGCCACAAACGGTCAACCGAGCCAGGAGGTTCAGGGGATTGCGTGGGGTTTGTCCTCGACCGATGCGGGATTCCAGGGACGGGATTGCGGCATAGTGCGATTGCGGACTGCCAGAGCGCTCGGATTTGGGGATGCGAGGAGATCGCGGCGTCCACCAGGACTTTGACACCATCAGCGAGCACGGACTTAAGAGCAGGTTCGGGAACGGACCTTGTTCCATCTCGAGCTGAATCACCCGTTCCATTCCCTTCGGGTCGGTAAGGCCATTGGAGAGCACGTGGACCACCTCATTATGGAAGCCCGAGGCCGCTGCGGCGTTTCAACGAGTCCGTATTTGATGGGAATTCTGGCTCACCATCCGTTTCCAACGCCTTGATCACACTCGCCACCTGCCTGAATGCCTCCACCTCGCTCTGACCATCTTTCGCCGGCGCCCAAACGCCTGCGAGCTGGGAGAGTGCGATACTCGCGCTCGTGAAAAGGTGATGGAGGAGGCGAATCTGGAGGTATTGTGGTCGGAACAGAATTCGAGGCGCCACGGGTCGGAGTAGGGATGGGAGGGGATAAGTACGGGGTGATGCGGTCGGCGAGAGAATGAGATTGAGCTCGAGGATGAGGAGGAGGATGAAGAGGAGGTGCCGCCACTGTACTTCGTCAGCATGACAGCGCGACCAACGAACGCAACAGACGCGCATAGGCGCCTTCGCGAGCTCTGCCCAGCACTGGGCCGCATCAGCCGTTGCTGAAAGAGAGAGACGAAGAAGAGGTAGACGGACGGGACAAGACGAGCATGAACGCCCCAGAGGCGATATAGAAACCGGCGCTCTGCATCACGCCGGTATGCATGAGCTCACGGACTGTCGCTCCTTTCCACTGGGCCACGTCTGGACCAAACCTGAGCCACGCACGCCCTAGTCAAAATGAGAAGCGGAGTGAGGAGGACTGGACGGACCGGTCATAAGCGTATCGCTTGATTGGATCGGATAGGCCTTCATACGCTTTGCGGAGGGCTATGAAGATCGCTTCGTTCTCCGCGCCTGCTCGGTCGGGATGGTGAGTCCGGGATCTGTCACATCATTCAACATCAGCGTCGTAGAGCGGACAGAAAAGAGTAGCAACATACAGCGTTCGGAATGCTCGTCGAAGGCTATCATCGTCCGTCCCCGTCTCCACTCTGAGCAGCTCATACCAGTCCCCCAAGTCATCATGACCATCGGAGAGGAACGAGTACCCAACATAGCCAATGACGAGGAGAGTAGAGGCTATTCGATGATTGTGCGCGTAAGTCGGCGAGCCTCGCGGTGATGGCGGAAAGATGCTGGGTAACGAGGTGGAGAGGTAAGGGAGAATGACGTGGGTCAGCTGAGCGGGAAGGAGGGACCATAGGAAGGGGGCGAGGATGGACATGGGAGAGTCTGATGAGAAGTTTCCGCGACAAAAGGTGAATGAGAACGGTTTGGACACAAGATATGCTCGTCCTTTTCATTTTCTCAACGGACTTCGTCGTCACCATAAGGCAGTCACAACGGGCCAGGGATATCGTAACCCTATCGTAACCAGTCTACCAACCCGAGAACACCCCAAGGTCTGACATCACCCAACATCCACGGAAACTCATACCGAAAACTCCCTCCCCAGATACACCCCATTCGTGCTTGTCCTTGAGGTAGTCCATTCGCATCGAAATATATTTGCTGCAGGGTGGACTCGAGAGCCTCTTTCCCACTCGCCCGCTGGATCATTCCCCTGATCACATCAACTCCGACAACACAAACCCAACGGGTTCAAACTCACCTCGACACCTCCCTCTTTCTCTTCCTCAGCCCTTCCCTGCGCTTCGAGCCACTCTCCCAGTCCCCAACCGAACAGCTCTCCGTCGATGAACAAGGTGGAAGAATGTGACCTCCGTCTTCGCGCTGATGGTAACCGCGTCCTGCCTCGGCCCATTCCAAAAATCATCCACCTGGAACCATTGCGATCCTCACGCACCGATCCAACAGATCTCCAACCGCGTTCACCACCCGCATCCTCCATTCCCACAACTCTCTCACTTTCCCCAAAGTCCACTGGTTCATGGGGAGATTTGCGTAGGACTTAATCAATCGATTGACCTTGCCTAGATTCTTTCATCTCCACAATCTCTAATGCTTGCTTTATGCACTTTTCACACTGGGACCCTGGTGTAGGTCAATCCCGCGGGCCTGTCATGGACTGTCGACCGCTTGCACCGGCCGAGTATATGACGTGGTCCTCACTTACGCTTCTCAAGAGGAGACATCTCGAATCAACCCAAGGTAGCTTGAGGTAGCTCAAGGTTGCTTGAGGTGACTCGAATTGATCAAAGGACGGCCTGATTATCCGTAGCGTGATCGATTGTTGGTGGGTGTAGCGCGATAGTAAGAGTTGTCTGTGGAGGCTCAACACAGGTAGGGTTAATGACACGGTATGAACAAAGACCAAACCTTCTACTTATACGTCTACCAGTAACCTTGGCGATCCTACTGCGGTTACCTCTTTGTAGCTCAAAACGCGGAAGCGTTTGTCCAATATACTATTGGTAACTTATGGAATAAACGATCGGTATTATTCAGCGGTTCCGGAAAGCCAGGCGCGAGTTGGGTCCATGACAATTTCCTTCTTGTTGTCCCCTTGGTTCTTCCATAAGAAGTGCGCACAAAGGAGGATAAACGATCTCAGAAGCTATCATGAATATGGGAATCCTCCGGTAGCAATGCAAAAAAAATTCGATATTCGACAGCATCACGTCCGCTTGATGTATCAAGAAGCCTAGGTGCCCATGTAAGAAGGACAAAAAATTCCTCTTGGCCATCACCTGCAAGTCTCATTGACCTCTCGGACCATGAAGGTCCGAAGAGGAAACTGAGAAGGACGCGCCGATAGAGTCCAGATTGTTCCAAGAGACTCCTTACACCAATTCTGGGGACTGAATGCTGCTGATATGGTTTGAGTAAGTGCTTGAAGGGATTGATATAACTTGATGTGGCCTAACGGAGTTTTTGATGAGCCGTATTCAAATGATGCTATCTGTCCGTGCCAAGTTCAATATTGATTACGCCATGAAATATCTCATACACAGGTTTGGCATTTGGATACGTCTGCTTTCTCCAGAAGCCCATGTCGGACCGAGTCCATACCGCCGATACCAAGCACGATGCCCGAGTGCGGTGTGGTCATGAAATTCGGTTAATGTTCGATCCCGGCCGAGTTTGCAAAGCTCTGAGGACCAGCGAAGGAGGATGGTGGGATGACATGTCCCGCTTGACCTCGATAAGGAGTTATGCTGCACAATCAGTCAGCGTCGGCGTTGGCGTTAGTCGAACAGACTCACTGGCCAGCGATGCCTTCCTCTCTTCGGAATCGGCTGGAAAGAGGTACTTTGTGTACGCATTTGTGCAAATTATGACCTCACAAGCACGAACCCTCCCCCGTTCGTGACAGTCCAACTTGTAGCTTCGATGGACTCGACCGGTGCCCAGGAAGAGTACTTGAAGTCGGAGGTGGTCGACGCTAGGGCCAGTCGAGCCAATGCGAGCTTGTGAGGATGATAAGTACCGGCCTGGGTACGACAGATTCCTAGAGCGGTATCTGTGGGGCTACCTTGAAGAAGCATCAGAAGGCGAAGGATTGGATGGAGGTACGCACCATCTTCGCCTGGAGGGGATCGTCGATGATCTCCACTCCACCCACGTTTAACCGATTTTACTCGGCAGGCTGATCCCGATCACGCCTTGGGGAGGAGACGATCTCAGCCTTGTCCGTCTTGATGGCGAATCCAGAGACTCACGAGCCGGTGTGCGGCGGGAAGTCTTCTCCTCTGAGCTGCGCCGTCCCATCACTGGGAAAGACCCACCAATAACGGCCGTAGCAGCACCACGTTGGAATGAGATGCGATGCGAAGCTAGAGACGCTAGTCCGCGTCAGACGATAACGGTCGACTTTACACCGTCAAAGAAAGTGGAGGTCACTGGGGCTGTTCACTTTTAGAGACGACTTGTTTAGCTTGAAGTCGTCAATTTGGCTACAAGAGAACATCCCAAGCTTGCCAAATAAGAAATGGGGCGAGTGCGGTGGCGAGGGTGATACGTAGCACGGTCTGAGGGGTATCCATGAGTGCGCAGTGGCTAAGAGTGTTTACCCGCTACCCGGTGATCAGATGGAGGAGAGGTTGAGGCGGTCGGAGATGGAGGAGCGGGATCAGAGGGGAAGGGTGGAGGACAAGGAGAGGGCGGAGGGGGCGCATTTCAAAAGATTTCTCAAAGGGAAGGACTCCAATGCATGGCTATGGCCGCTTGATGCTATTCTACGCAGTCTCATGCAACTCTCTCTGCTCCGCACTGCTACCCTGAGAGCAGCCTACGACTCTCCCGGCGTAACAAGTCTTGACCGAGAACCGTTCTCGGATATCACTCTCCTCTTGGTTTTACCGGGAATCCCGGAACCTCAATCGTTTCGATCAGGGATCCCCGGCAATTACGGAAGGCTCTCGACATCAACCCCGCACGCGGAATCAGGCCACCATGTCACATGAGTGTCAGGAGCCAGAAAAGGTCCGCATGGGGAGTGGGGGATCTCGTTGTCTGTCAGGGCTAGTGTCCGGTCTCGCTCGGGAAATCACCTGGTCCCCTCGTGATGCGGTTCGGAGGAGACGCCGACATGTGTCGCCATGTCGAATAATGACCTTTTAAGCTATGGAGGATTCCGACCCCTCGCTCTCGATTCTACCAACATCGTTTGGCAAGATGATTGTCGCCATCTTCGGGCTCCTTTCTTCGCTCGCCCTCTCATTAGGGGCGAGCGATGGCTATCAACCCTCTTCGAACGCCACGACCTGTCCGGACTACTCGATGTATTCGACCATGCCGCAAGGCAACAACTCGGCCGGACGTCTGGGTCTGCCCTTCATGCGGCCGTCTCCTGAATGTCGGACGTTCGTCAGCCCAGCTGTAGACGCGAGTGGATTCCCAAAAACAGCGAGCTAGGCTGACGAAAGCAGCAAGTCATCCTGGACATGTACGCTCGGCTGAAGGATCCGGATCTTGCGAGGTTGTTCGAGAACACCTTCCCGTCGACGCTGGATACGACGGTGAAGTACTTTGATCAGAGTCTTAATCTGGCGTTCATCATAACCGGTGTGAGTCGACCGTCCCGTCCTCGCCCTCTTCAATTCAGCTAACGCCACGCTGCTTCCAGGATATCACGTAAGGTTTCCCTATCTCGTCCCCTCCAACCCGCTGATGAGACGTAGAGCGCAGTGGCTGCGGGATACCGGGAACCAATTCGCCCACCTATACAAGCTCTTGCCACAGGACAAGAACCTGCAGTCTCTGGTCAAGGCGGTCATCAATACCGAGTCGCGGTACATCAGCCAGTACCCATATTGCGGTGAGTCTGCCGCGCTTCCTGACTTTCTTCATCCTGATCCTCGTCGCGTCTTCTAGGTTCATTCCAACCTCCGCCTGAATCCGGCCTTGCGCCGAGCCACAATGTGAGTGAGCTAGCGGGCGTTTGTGTGTGTCGGTGAATTGAAGCTGATGGCGTTAGGGCTATGCGGATCTGGTGGTGGTGAACCCGTGAGCGGTCTGATACAGCAGGAGCGGCGATTGCTGACCTGGTCGTAGGCCGGTCGACAACCAAACTGTTTTCGAATGCAAGGTGAGCGTGCTCTTGCTCGCCTTCACAAAGCTGTGAAATCTTGCTAATCTTCGCTCTCAGTATGAGCTCGACTCGCTCTGCGGCTTCCTCAAGATCTCACGCTCGTACTATGCCAACACGAACGACTCATCCTTCATCAACGAGAACTGTGCGTTCCCTCCTTGCTCTGACACCAGGCTTCTCCGGTGATCAAGCTGATTGAGAATCAGGGAACACCGCGATGGCTCAGATCCTCACCGTCATCCACGACCAGATGCAAGGTTCCTGGGACGCGGACTTCAACTTCGTTAGTTACTACAACTGGACCGGCACGCCTGGCTCCGATTCCGGTCCGGTCACCAACAACGGGAATGGAGAGCCGAAAAATTATACCGGGTTGGTCGGGACGCATCATCGGCCATCCGACGACATCTGCGTCTTCAGTGAGTTCCAACCAAGTATCAAACTGTAAGTTTGAAAGCTGACGGTGGTCTTCCGGATTTCTTGACGCCGGCGAACGCGATGCTGAGTGCGGAGCTGTACAACATCGGGTGCATGCTCGAAGACATCGGCACGCTCAGCAACATCTCGTCAAAGGCGAAAAAGTACTCTGCGAGTATCAGGCAGGCGGTGTACGATCATGGGATCGCTTCCAACGGTATCTTCGCGTATGAGGTCAACGGGTTTGGAAGTCAGTATATAATGGATGATGCGAATGTCCCGGTGAGTCGCCCAAACCACTTCTCCACGGTTTGACTGATCGGGGTGTCTCCCAGTCGCTCGTTTCCCTTCCCTACCTCGGGTTCTTGGACCGGAGTGATTCCCTGTATCAGAAGACAAAGTCAGCGATGTTCTCCCGCGTGAACCCGTACTACGCAGCGGGCGAAACATTTGACGGTATCGGGTCCGTCGCCCCAATCTCCCTCGATCGAATGCATCCTGACAGACGATGACTGCAGCGGTCCCCACGTGAACGCGACCTACCCCTGGCCAATGTCCCAAATCACCGGAATCTTCGGCAGCGACGACGATGACGAGATCATGACCCGTCTCTACACCGTACTCAACAACACCAACGGTCTCGGACTCATCCACGAGAGTATCAACATCTACAATACTAGCGATTATACTCGACCGTGGTTCGCTTGGGCGAATAGTTATTTCGCGGAGATGGTGTTGGATCTGGCGAGTCGGAAGCCGGGATTGATCTTCCAGACGGATGAGCCGTACGTCATCGGTCAGGTGGGTACGGGACGACGAGGGGGAAGAAAGTATAACAGGTGATGAGCACCGCTCAAAGGCTGATCTCAGTGTCATGCGTCGGATCGAGCCAGAAAGGGTTGACGGGATGGGCATCGAAAAGGTCGGAAAGGATTGACTGATCAAAAGATCTGATCGGTTGATTCAAACAGCGTTCCGTGTCCTGAATGAAGAAAGATTGAAAGCTCATTCCCTCCAACTCTTACCCAACTCCCTGACCGCATCCTTCCACTCTCCCTTTCCCCTTCGCTCTCATCTCCCTACCCTGCTTCTCCCAATCCCTCCTCACCACCCTCACCCTGAAACCCTCTCACCGCTTTGAACGCCTTCTCCCATTCCCTCCTCCACGCCTCGGGCGTATCTTCGACCACCACATCCCGGTCAACACCTTCCGGCCGACGGCGTAGCCGGATCGGTGCTGTAGTATATGCACGCCGGTAGGGTTCCGGTAAGGGGAGGGAAGCGTACATCGGCCGATCGAATTGGTTACCCCAGGGAGTCACTGTTGATTCGCTCGAGCTCGAAGCGGAAGACACCTTATGGCTCAGAACGCCGATCTGGTCCATTCAATCCACCATCAACCCGTGACCCACCGTCACACCCTCGTCCACAAGCGTCTGAGCTCCTTGGACCAAACGGCTTTTTGTGATTGCCTCGGGAGTAGAGGAATGATGTCTCCCGTATCCTTCAGGTAGTGGAAGAGCGTAATCAACCGCTCGCCAGGATCCTCCACCACCGTAACGAAGCTACACCCGACAATCCACTCGTCCACCCAAGAAACATCCGCTGATATAGACCACCTGCTTCTCCCCAAACTTTTCCAAGAAATCCTTCATCCCCTGGACCCCAGTCTTCCGATGGAGTACCCTCGAACCAACCCACTTCGAGATACTCCTTCTTCCCTCCGTCCTCGGTCGAAATCACCTCGAACGCCTCTTGGCGCAAGTACGGACGAGGAGGACGTACTGATCCACGCGATCGGGAGGTTGGAGGCGGTCTGTATGCCGGAGATGTGCGAGAAGATTGCAGAGTCGAGGATGGATGTGGGGTCGATGTCGGCCGGCCACTGGTTCGTGCGCGTCTGGCTGATCGATACCTCACTACTGTAACTGTATTGGGTAGAGTTGACGGACAAAACGAGGGGTACCCGGGGATGTTGACCATCGTACTCACGAGATCCTTCTCCGGGGTGATCCTCGAGACCGGATCGTACTTCTCCACCGCGTCGTCCACATCGCAACCACCCGTTCTTCTCCGACCCGGGCCATACTGCGTACTACATCAGCCTCACTCGCGACTGCGGCCTCCCTTAGTAGACTGATAACGGGAGAGTGGATTCCCACCTTGATGATGTCCCCCTAAAGCACCCCACGAGTCTCAATCATTTTCATAACATCAGGGCGTGCCTGGGGTTATACGGAGATGTGAAGGGGGAACGGGATGGGGAACGAATATTGAGGAATGTGGGGGTTACACACCCCCTCCACCGTTCTCACTAGCGTACTCGGCATGTCGTCCACCAATTCAGGGGAGACAAGAAGGCCTCGTACACATTGGTGACCGGTTTGATTTCTTGGCGCTAATGGGTGCAACTTGCAGCAGAGCCCTTGAGCAGAGCCGATTTCCTGAGTATGCAGCAGTCTTTGCTCAGGCACTACTGGGCACCTCGGAAGAAGAACATGAGAAAGGTAGATGGCCCAGATGATCATGAGGAACTTCATCGTTGAGCTCCCGCACAACCAGGGGATCCTCGTTCAAGGCTGGGTATTTCCCCCCCACGAACGGATAATCTGTATGAAGTGCTCACAGCTTGACGGAACATGGATGAGGCGGCTCTATCGCCATCTGACGAAGCCAGAAGGATATCCGTGCACGTGAAATCACCTTCTAGACGTGGACGTAGACACAGTCGGACCGCGCACTATAGAACCGGGCCGTTCTCCGGCCCGGTTAGCACGGAGCCGAGTTTACCCGAGCACGAACCGATCATCCTTCCCGCCTCTCCTACCCACCCACCATGTCCGAGTCGATGCCTTTGCCAAAGATCAAGACCGGAGGTGAAGACAACATCGAAGCGCTCCTCAAGGAGACTGTGGGGAAGAAGGTCGTCCCAGCGGTGTTTTACGCGGCTACCAATGCGAAGGAGACGATCTACGCGAATCAAGATGGGGATCTCGTTTTTGGGGACGAGAGTTCGGGCAAGGTCAATCGGGATACCGGTGAGTCGATCACACTGTGCGGAATCAAAAGCTGAAGCAGTGCTAGCCATGGAGTTGGCTTCAATGACCAAGCTCGTCACGGCTGTAGGTCGACTGGCATTCGTCTGTCCGTAGCTGAACTTGGGTATAGGTCGCCGCGATGCAGCTCGTCGAACAGGGCTTGGTCTCTCTCGATGGCACCGAAGACATCGAGAAACATCTTCCCGAGATCGGAGGGTTGGAGATCCTCAAGGGGTACGAGGAGGACGGGACGCCGATTCTCGTCAAGCCGAAGAATAAGATCACGCTTCGAATGCTCCTCGCGCACACCTCCGGTCAGTGTGGGGACTTTTCCTTCTCTGCCAGCGTCGTCATTGTGACCCTGTGTACTGAAACCCCGTGGCAGGCTTCGTTTACCCCGTCACGACGATCCCATCCCTCCATTCCGGCTGGACAAAGCTCAACCCCCTTCCCGGGATATTCAACGCCGAAGCCTCCCTCGCCTCCATCACCGTTCCCCTCGCATTCGAACCCGGCACCTCCCGGGCATACGGCGTCGGTATCACCTGGGCCGGGAAGCTCGTCGAGCGCGTCTCCTCCCTCCGACTCGACGAGTACTTTCGTCAACACATATTCGACCACGTGGAAGGTGGGATGCCGGACGTATCGTTCTTCCCGACCCCGGAGATCAAGAAGCGGAAGATGTGGATGTGTTCGCGTGATGGGGAAGGGAAGATCAAGGCGACTGGAAGGTTTGGACTGGGACGGGCGGAGGAGGCGGAGAAGATCAGTACGGAATTGCTTTTGGGTGGGGAAGGCTTGTTTGGGACGCTGAAGGATTACCTCGCCTTCCTCCGAGCGGTACTCCAATGCGATCCGCGATACCGATCCAACATCCCCCACCCACTCCTGTCCGCGGGATCGTATGCCGAGCTGTTCAGAGGATCCATCCCGCCACTTAGCGCAAAGCATGACGGCCGAAGCAATCTCGTCCAACAAGTCGGAGCAGCCGGATATCTCGACCCACCACCCACGCCCGAGACGCTCGATCACTCGGTTGGATTCTGCCTCACTTTAGTGGATTGCGTCGAGGCACGGAAGAAGGGAAGTGGGTTCTGGTCGGGTGTGGCAAAGACACAATATTGGATCGATCCGACCACCGGAATCGCGGTCAGTCCCAATTGCTTCTTGAAACGAGGGGGAGGTGGCATTGATTGCTTCGTGGTGACTAGGCGATCTGCGGGACTCAACTGATCTCGACAACCCCGGATCCATGGTTCGAGGAGTACAAGCGGTTCGAGAGGTGTCTGTACGCGAATCTGGAGGAGGGACAATAGCGAGTCATGTCATATCTTGGCATCAAAAATAGCACAAAGATGAAAGAGACCACGGGAGTGCCGAGACGGCGTTTTGTATCTGCATTATGGATGGGTTGACAGCATTGACCGATACTGCGTCTAATGGAGCAAGTCATGGCTTACGACTCGATTTATCAATCAAACGCAATTACCTCCTATTGACACAAGTGATCAGGTGGAGACGTGATCAAGAGGAAACACAACGGGATCAGCAAAGAGGCATGGTGATCAACTGTTTCCGGGCAGCACGAATTGAGTCTATGGCGGTTGTCTTGTATCTTTATAGCCTGAAAGAGAATATATAGAGCCACGGCGGTATAGAATGAGGTCATCCCTATAGATTGAACGTCATGGCCGAAGCTTTGTAAGATCGACGACAATCTCGCAGGCAACCGAGAGACGCATGAGGCGCCTCATAGGTCTGCAGAAGAGTTGAATTTGTCATTGCATTCGCTAGATCGACACTCCCATGATCGATCGCTCTTAGCACATCTCACCCTTGTACTCGATTGCAACATTCTGCCTTCTTCCCCGCCATCTTCATCTTCTGAATACTCTCACCCGCTCCCTCACAATCACTCAGAGCCCGGAAAACATCTTTCCACCCTCCCCCTGTTGAAAACCACCGCCGGTGTCACGGTGCTACGTCGACCAGCAAATAGGCCCGACGCTCAGCTCCTAGAATCGGCGACGGTCGTCTGAGCTTCGGCAAAGTTGGGCTACCGTGGTCGAACTTAGCTGGAATAACCCGAGGACACGCGTGGATGTAGCCGAGTTAAGTGCCGGTCGAGTAGCGTGGGCTAGAGATGCAGAGGCTATGAGTAGGCTAGGTAACTATAGTGACTTTTTACTTTAATCTCGAATCGCTGGTTCTCCTCGACTCTCAAGTCCATCACTTTTATACATCGTCTTCCAGGCCTATCTTCGGTCCTTCTCGTTTCGAGTTCAATGGTGTTTCGTCGTCGGCGAGGGGAAGCGTAGCGAGGACAATAGAGGCGAGCAGAGATAATAGGCGTTTGAATACTGACAGTGATAGCCTCGTTTCGTAGTACAATGAACAAGGTTGCACCCCGTTTCAGAGTACAATGCCGGAGATAAGCACTGGTTGCTTATTGTCGGTGATGTTCGTCGATATTATCCGAGCTTCAATTCACGATCGTGACAATAACGATCCTCGGTCTGAGACGATATCAGAGGGAATGCCGTGAAGCCGCAGGATGTTCTGCCTGAACATCTGAGCCAGAAGTGGTGCGTCAAATCCTTGCTGTATAAGGGACAAAGTGGGCTTGTTTGGTGAATCGATCCACAAAGACCATGATGGAGTCATAGCCTTGGGATGGCGGGAGCTCGATAATGGCATCCATGCTGAGGGACTGCCAAGGTTGTGATGGATCTGGGAGTGATTAAGTGGACCGTAGGGTTTGTGACGGGGAACCTTGTTCCGTGCACAAGTGTGGCAGCCGGAGACATAGGTGTTGACAAAGCCCCCTAATCCGTGACAGCAACACAAGCCAGTAGGGTGTCACTGATGAATATCACGCAGTCGGTGATATGAAGAAGTGATAGAGTTGTTTGAGTAGATCGCTGGTTGGACTCAGTTGACGTAGAAGCGATGCATAATGAGTATGAACTCACCTGGATGGACTCAGTTGACGTAGAAGCGATGAGTCCAACACAGGTGTCGAGATGGACTATGCGAGGTACGGATTTATGGAAATACGAATTAAAGAGGCAGTGTGGCGATTCGAGAGTGTTTATGCTTCGATATTCGACAGTCACGGTGCTACGTCGACCAGCAAATAGGCCCGACGCTCAGCTCCTAGAATCGGCGACGGTCGTCTGAGCTTCGGCAAAGTTGGGCTACTGTGGTCGAACTTAGCTGGAATAACTCGAGGACACGCGTGGGTGTAGCCGACTTAAGTGCCGGTCGAGTAGCGTGGGCTAGAGATGCAGAGGCTATGAGTCTAGGTAACTATAGTGACTCTAAATGACTTTCAGTGACTTTTACTTTATAGGCATTTCTGTTAAAGATGGCTGGTTCAGGGTACAGGCGTTTCGCGCGTTCGCGTTTATATGAATACATCTTAGTAGTCATGCGTTTTTACTGTTGCATATGATTTCTTGGCAAAAATGTTTGGATGTCCTCTTCCATCCTGCGTGTGTTTCGTTGCCATGGAAACGTCTGATTGTACATGATGTGTATTTTCTCAGGCCCCGCCTCCCTTGCTTTGGCAATAAAGATGCTGGGAGTGACTTTGCTTTGCAAAAGCACCACCATTGACGAAAAATTATAATTGTCGTGGGCACGGAGTAAAGTCCTGTTGCTCCAATCAGAGAGAGCTGGGGGTCCTTGATCCAACCCTCTGTGGATCACCTGGTCACCCAGCTTCCAAATACACTCTGGATGCCCGTTGTCTGTTGTGATGGAGTACAGACTGATGCGGCTCCTCGGGTCTCTGCTGCGGCTCCTCGGGTTTCTGCTGGTGGAATGGGGGGGGGGCTCGCTGGAGCGTTGGCCACTGGAGTCTTGGAATATGGCATTGGAGACACAAACCAAGAAGGTCAGATCATCAGATGATGCAGGCAGAATGAAGGCTCCGACCGAGAAGGCCATTCAGACAAGTGATGCAAGCAGAATGAAGGCGCAGGCAAGAAGCCCAGAATATTATATGAGACAAGCAGAGTGAAGGTATAATGGAGGAGTTGTCACGATCGCATATCGAACAACGACGGCAAAACCACGTTTTCGCAAACTATCGCCGAGAGTCGCACATCACAGGCCGCCCAAAAACAGCAACGCGCGCGTTCGTTCGGCCTCCTTGCGTTCTGAACCCCAAGATTGCCGAGATTCACCTTTTGCGCCACTGCAGAGATCGAGACGTGATGTTTGGAAGACGAGACATGGAACACAAAAGCTACGGAAGTATA
>JAABUK010003940.1_pt1 | contig 24651 bp, 23 predicted proteins | sample 5559141 | NCBI WGS metagenome assembly JAABUK01 (sample SAMN10711869, study PRJNA513367) | rock metagenome | isolation source: Antarctica rocks | place: Antarctica: Victoria Land, Pudding Butte nord | collected 2016-01-03 | reverse complement strand
TCCGAGGCCACCGACGACGTGAGGTCAGCGCCGAACAGGTGAGCCGTCGGGGCCATGGCGCAATTGGTAGCGCACCTGCTTTGCAAGCAGGGGGTTAGGGGTTCGAGTCCCCTTGGCTCCACCGCAGTTCAGAGGCCCTTTTCCCTCCCGGGAAAGGGCCTCTTCCGTGGAGGTGCAGCAGCAAAGTGCAGCAGTGACGGTCATTTGGGACTATCTCCGAGCGCACTCCCGAGTTGCAGCAGTGCCTGCCGGGTGCTCTCTGAAGACACCTGCGAGTAGATGTCCATGGTCACTGCGATCTGGCTGTGGCGCAGGATCGCCATGGCCACCCGAGGATGGACGTTCATGGCGACCAGGAGACTGGCGCAGGTCCTGCGCGTCGAGTGAACCGAGATGACAGGGACACCCGCCGTCCGAGCCCGTTGTTTGAAGAGCCTGTGAAAGTTGCGGGGGTCGATCGGCATTCCGTAGCCGGTGGTGATCACCAGGTCGTTCTCCTGCCAGGCATCCTCCGCGGCCGCGCGCCACCGTCGCTCGAGTTCTTGACGATCCTTGAGAGCGCGGAGACAGATCTCGGGGAGTGGGAGGGGGGCCTCGGACGACGCGGTCTTGGTCTTGCGTCTGACGAGGTGGCCGCCGACGCGCTGCAGTTGGAACGCGATCCTGGCCTCGGCCAGCGCGAAGTCGACATCCTGCCAGGCCAGACCCAGCATCTCGCCGCGGCGCAGGCCGAGGACGAGAAGGAGGACGTAGCCGGCGAGAAAGGGGTCGGAGTCCTCGTGTGCAGACTCCAAGAATCGCCGGGCCTGATCTACCGACCAGATGATCGGCCTGTTGGTGCGCGGGAGCGGCATCCGCACCAGACTCGCCACGTTCCTCACGAGGAGTTCGTCCCTCTGGGCGGCGCTCAGTGCGCTGCGCAGGATGGCCCATGCCTGACGAACAGTCCACTCCTTCGGGACCTGCCGGCAGCACTTCCCGACTGCGCAACATCGAGGCTTCTCTCGAGCAGCATCCTTGCCCTGGGCGCAACACTGACAGCGGGTCCTCAGGGTGTTCACCCAAGTCTGAACCTCCCGAACTGTCAGCTTGTCGATCCGGCGTTTGCCGAGCATCGGGACAATGTAGAGACGAGTGAACAGCTCGTAGTTCTTGATGGTCGAGGGGGCGAGAGTCGGTCGAACGACGTCCTCCAGCCATCCATTCAGGAAAACTGCCAGGGTCGGGGTGGTGGTGGGCACCGGCCGAGACGCAGCCGTCTGGTGCAGCGCCAGAAACTTCTCGTGGACGCTTTCACGAGTCTTGCCCGCTAGGTACTTCCTCTTGCGGCGCCCCGACGTCGTGGTCACCCACACGTATGCCCGGTAGCCACCTTTCACCGGGTAGATCGAACCCTCACCGTTGTGACGCGTCTTCTTGGCCGTCACGATGGCCACTCGTCCTCGGCTGCGGCGGCTCGCTTCTCAACGAACTCATCGACCCATTGAGGCAGGATCCGACGCGACCGCCCGTCCTTGAGCGACTTCAGGTCGCCTTGGATGATGAGCATCCGAATTTTGCTCTCGCCGTAGCCGAGCATCTCCGCGACCTCTGCGACGGTGTGCCACCGCCGCTGGATCACCACGTCTGACATGTTGTGCTCCCGTCGTAAGGATGCGTGGTAGGCGAACGGCCTGGAGTTCGGTGACCAAGCGGTGGCTGGCGCCCCGACCCAGCCCGGGATCGAGGTCGCTCGTGTCCGCGGCTCACAACGGATCTAGAGCGACGGGACATTGTCCGCAGCCGTTCGTACGGTTCGCGGTCCGGCAAAGTGGTCGGCCATCCTTGCGAACAGAAGCTCGACCACCCCCGCTGCCTGACGCGAGGCTTCTGCAGTGGCGATCACCAGGTTGGGTGCGTCCAGCTGGCGGGCGACGACCAGGCTGCCCTTCAACCGCTCCGCGAGGATGTCGGCCCGAGGCGCGATGGAGCGGGCTCGGACGAAGAGGAGCTCAGACTGCAGCAGGGGATGCGGCAGGTTCTCTACGATTCTCAGCAGGGAGGCCAAGTCCTGCGTGGCCACGGCGAGGTCGAGGATGGCTCTTTCCGGGTCAAAGCCCGGTCCCACCGTCCGCGCTGGCGACGCCCGCACCGCAATGGAGACCTCGGCGAGGGCAGCGAATGCGCTGCGTGAGGCGGTGACGTAGTCGTGGGAGGGAGGCATGCCGGTGGTCAGCCCGGTCCAGGCTTGCTCTGCGGCCCGGAGGGCCTCGGCCGCGTCGCGGAGCGTCCCGGCCGTGGTGGTGCCGAAGCTCGTGTTCGATTCGGTGTGCCGTGGGCTCGCGGCCAGGACCGTGTGGGTGACCGCGGCGATGTGCACTCCTTGGTTGGCGATGTTCCGGATGAGGTCGGTGCTGGGGACGGGGTGTTGCAGGTGTCGTGCCGCCGCGGCACTCCAGGCGCGGAGCCCGATTTCGAGTCGGTCGTTAAGGTTCCTGGCGGTCAGGGGCGGGTTGGTGGAGGTCATCGTCCAGAGCTGCGGATAGCCGGATCTCGCGTCCAGGGCGTCGACGGCGCGCTGGGCGTACTGGGCGATGAGCAGCGGGCGGTCGGCTTGGTCGATCGCGACACGACCTAGGCTGTGTCGCGCGGCGATCGCGGTCAGCGACAGCACATGTCGCATCGCGGCGGCGATCTGGCGGTCGTCCGTCAGGGTTGCTCGGCCGCTTGCTCGATGACCGGTCAGGACGTCAGTCATCCCGCCGAGAGCAACGCTCAGTCTTGAGAGTGGATGCCGGTCGGTGGAGAGCGCGGGCGTAAGGTCCGGCCGGTGGTCCAGCTCCTCGGCGGGGATCCGGAGGGCCCTGTCTATCCGCTCGGAGTGGATCCTGTCGGCGACCGCGTCGAGCGTGACTCGATAGGCGGTGGTACCGGTCAGGCGCGCGGCCTCGCGGGGGCTGTAGACCTCACCGGGTGCTGGCCGCAGGGGCGTCGGGTACTCCTGAAGGGCTCGGACGGCTGCACTGCCGGCGGCGCTGTCGTGACCGCTGAGTCTGCGGCCGGGGCCGACCAAGGTATGCAGGCAGCGAAAGACGGTGTTGTCGAAGGTCTCCCACTGGGTGAGCCTGACCGGCTCGGTGCTGCGGTAAAGCTCCCTCGCGAGTCGGTCGGCGCTCAGCAGCAGCATGGCCGCGGTCGTGGTGCTCACGACAGAGCTTCGAGCCGGTCGACGAGGTCCCGGATCTCGCGGACGTGCCACTCCCAAAGAGGCAGGTCGCTGGGTCTGGTGAGAGGCCCGACGCGATCCAGTGCCTCGAGCGCGCCGGTCAGGCAGTCTCCGATACTCGGCCAGGGCCGCGGCCGGCCCGGCCCAGAGAGCGGGTCGAGACCGTAGGCCACGAGCCGGATCTGGTCTGCCATGACCGACCAGGTGGAGAAGACGTCGGCGGACCCCAGTCCGTCCGCCCGGTCGGCGGCCGCGTGCAGGGACTGGACGGCCTCCTCGACCCAGTCGATGGGTTGTTGCATGGTGTGGTCCTTTTCGGGTGAGTAGGATGTCGCGGGGCTGGAGTTGGCTCAGCAGAGCAAGGGGAGCGCGCCGAGCCGGGCTCGAGCCGCCACTGGCGAGCCGGCCTGGTTGGCTTGCGGGACGCCATGGCACTCCTGCTTCGATGGCGGATTGGCGCAGCTGGGCCGAGAAGACGCCGTTGGGGTTCCAGCCCTGGCGGGTGATCTCCCGTTCGGCTTGGTTGAGCAGCTCCGCCGCCTGCTCAGGCGGCATCGCCGCGGCCACGGGCAGGAGGGTCTCGATCGGTCGACGGAGGTGGTCGCCTCCAGCGGCGAGCCCGATCCGGGCCAGCTCGCGGCCCGGCAGGCCGGGTGCGACGAAACCTGGACCCGGTGACCTACCTTCGCGGTCGAAGGCGGCGAGTCCGGTGGCGCCGCGGGCCCGGATCCAGTCGGCCGGGTCGAGTCCGGCGGGCAGGCGGGTGATCAGTGCCGGCGCACGGCGCTCGAGACAGATGCGGGTCAGCCAGCGGGCGCTGCCCTCAGCGCCGGCTTCGTCACCGTCCATCGCGATGACCGGCGGGCGCCCCGGGGCGAGGCCGAGGACCTGACCGGCTTGCGCGGGGGTCACGGTGACGCCGCTGGTGGTGCATGGGGCGAAGTCGGCGCTGCGCCCGGCGGCTGAGGCGGCGGCTGCCATAGCCAGGGCGTCGAGGACCCCCTCGACCACGACGACGCTCCCGGTGGGGGTGAGGTGGGGGTGGGTGGGCCGGTAGATGAGGGCGGACTTCTCGAACGTGGGGGTCCGGGTGGGGTTGCGGTACTTGGGTGTTCGCGGGTCGTCGGTGAGGTCGCGTCCGATGAACCCGTGGATCCGTCCGGCGGGGTCGGTGACGGGGAAGATCAGCCGGTCGCGCAGGGTGTCGACGAGGCTTCCGGTGCGGGTGGCGCGGGCCAGGTCCATCGTGACGAGCTCGTCCTCGCTCACTCCGTCGTAGCGGAGCTGGTCGGTGAGGGTGGTCCACCCGTGCCCGGCGTGCCCGGCCAGCGCGGCGTGGGGATGCTCGAGCCGAAGGGGGTGCAGGTCGATGCCGCGGTGGTGGCGCAGGTAGCTGTCGGCGAAGGCGAGGGCGACCGGGGTCGAGAGGTGTTGCCAGGCGATGGCGTTGATCTCGAAGCCTCTGGCCGGGGAGGTGGCGAAGGTCGGCGCGGGACGGGGGCGGACGTCGGGTATGCCGTCTCGGCTTGCGACCGGGGGGATTGGGCTTCCGGTGGTCAGGGAGCGCACGGCCTCGACGAAGGACAGCCCGTGCAGGCGCTGGACGAAGTCGATGACGTCGCCGTGGGCTCCGCAGCCGAAGCAGGTGAACCGGTCGGGGATGGCGGCGACCGATAGCGACGGGGTGGAGTCGTCGTGGAAGGGGCAGCAGCCGGTCAGGCCCCGGCCGGTGGGTCGAAGTTCGACGCCGGCGCAGCGGACGACCTGCTCGATCGGGAAGTGGGCTCGTACGGCGGCGACGTCGATCGAGCCGGAGGTGACGCTCACAGCTGCACCTGCATGCCGGCGCCCCGGTTGGCGTGAGCGGGGGTGGGTGGCTCCTGCGCGACCAGGGCGGCGAAGGAGGCGGGCGGCAGGTGGATGTCGCTTTGGAGTGCTCGGGTGAACGCGCCTTTAACCGCGGCGGTCGAGGCGTTCCGGCAGAGGACGGCATACTCGTCCCACGTCGGGTCGTAGGCGTAGAGCAGGCCGTGGTCGCGGCCGGCGGGCAGGCGCAGTGAGAGCCGTTGGTCGCCGTTCGCGCCCCAGCGCACCCCGAAGTCGTGGTCGACGCCGGCCGGGGGGAGCTGGGCGTGGAAGGCGGCCGGTCCCATCCAGGCCAGGCGGGCCTCGACGCCGGCCGGATGTGTTGGGTCGAGAACGACGGACCGCAGCGGGGCAAGGTCAGCTACACCCTGGGTGAGGGCGCCGGTCAGCCGTTCGGCGACGGAGAACGCTTCGGAGTCGACCCCGCGGGCGATGACGACGCCGGCCGCGTAGGCGTAGGCGTCTCGTTGGCCGAGGCGGTACCAGTAGTCGATCTCGTCCTGGCGGTCGACGCCGCGGTGCGCGTTCCTGCACAGGGCGACCAGTCGCTCGCCGGAGGGGTCCCCGTGCAACGAGTCCGGGTCATCGTTCACGGTGGCCTCTCTCGCGCGGGCCCGTCCCGCGCTCAGACCGGAAACCCCTCCTCTGGGGCACCATCCGAGGAAGGGCGCAAACGGTCAATACTGTTTCGCCGCAGTGCTCTCGGCCGGATCCCCCTACGGGGACGGCCACGAGCGGGGGAGGCTGTCTCGGTGGGCCTGGGCGGTGCACTGGGTCCTCGACGCCAGCTCGTGCAGGCGCGCCTCCACTTCCCGCAGGGCGCGTAGCCAGTCGACTGCGGCGGTCGGGGACGCGGTGTCGGTGTAGGAGGCGCGCTCGTGGTCGCGCAGCGCGGAGAGGGCCTCGACCATCCCGTTGTGGCGTCGCCAGCAGGCGGGGATGACCCGCGGCTCGACATCGAAGCGGGTGACCAGGTCGGTGACCCAGTCCGTGAGCTCCGCCGACCGGTCGGCGCGCTCGTCGGCGGTCAGGGAGGGCCAGTGGACTGGTCCGTCGAGCTGTCCGAAGGCGCGCCCGTACGGTTCGGCGTCGATCCCGAGGGGCCTCTGGTCGCTCACGACGCCGCTTCGGGGGGCGTGGTCTCGAGCCGCCGCCGGAGCATTGCGACGATGGCGTGGCTGGCGGCGGCGCGTCCCTGCCGTCGCCACGGGCTGGAGCGGTCGAACACCTCGTGTAGCCGGGCGTGGTGGGCCGCGCACAGCGGGATGAGGTCCTCGACCTCCTCGAAGCCGAGCCGCATGTAGGTCACGTGGTGCAGGTGCCCGGTTCGAAGGGACCACTGCCGGCCGCAGACCAGGCAGTGCGGCGGACTCTCGTGGACGCCGACCCAGTGGTGATACGACTGCCGGCGCTTCTCCTGCCACGCGGCGGAGTCCAGGTACGCGGCATACAGCGCCCGACGGGTGATCCGGCCTCGCGACCACCGGCTACCGGCCCTGGGCGTACGCACCCTGGATCACTCCCTCCAGTACGGTCCGGGACGCCCGAAGCCTCGCGCCGTCGCGGCGGTCGACCCACGAAGTCATGGCGAGGATGATCGGCTTGGCCGAGCGCAGCAGCAGAACGGCGGTCCCGAACGGGAGCGTCCGCAGGCGGTAGGGCTCCATCACCGAGACCCTCGTCGTGCTCGTCGAGGTCGAGCGTCGCCCGTCGGCCGAGGTGCTCGAGGAGGTCTGGGTCTCCTCGCGCTGTCCGATCAGGCGCGAAAGGTCGTCCAGGTCCCGGGCCGTCGAGCCCCCGCCGAGGACGATCTTGACGATGGCGGCGTCCCACACGGCCGAGGCCGCGTGCTCACCCCAGACGGCACGCGCCTGGGCCAGGGACTGCAGCACCACCATCGTCGAGATCCCCGTCCCGCCGCCCTCCGACATCAGGGACGTCAGCGATGGCAGGGGGTAGTTGGCGGCCTCGTCGAGGATCAGCGACAGCGGCGGGTCGAGGCGGGCCCCGGGAGACGCCGCCGCCATCCGGCGGGCGGCGCCGACGACGTCCTCGACGAACGCCCCGACGAGACCGCCGGTCGCGGCCGCGCCGGTCGCGGTGCCCAGCAGGTACACCGTGCCTCTGGACCGCAGGAAGGACTCGGGGTCGAACTCCTCACCCTCGGCCGGTGAGAGCGCCGCGAGGACGCGAGGGTCCGCCAGGGCCGCGAACGCGATGGACACCATGGCCCACACCGAGTCCCGCTGGCGAGGGTCCGCTGAGACGATCGAGTCCAGCGCCTGGTCCCAGGACAGCGCAGCGCGGGGGTCCGTCGCGAGGATCGCCACAGCCTCACGAGCCTGGACCGCGGACAGGGACCATCGGTACAGGTCGGTCGGGGTGCGCCCACCTAGCGCCGCCGCGTGCAGCAGGCAGCGGACCGCCTGCTCCGAGGAGGCCTGCCAGAAGTTTGAGTCCACCGTGCCGCTCGCCGCGCCAGTCGTGAGGGCCTTGCCCCGCAGCAGGGCCGTCTGCGGGTTCTCACAGCCGCGGATCGGTGACCACCGGGCGGCGGACGGTATGCCGGGTGCCAGGCATTGGGGGTCGAAGACGACCACCGGGCCGATCGCCTCACGAGCGGTCAGTGTGGCCGTCAGGTTGTCCGGGCGGGTACTCGTGGTGATCACCGCGCCGGGCGCGTCGAGGATGCTGGGGATGACCAGGTGCAAGCCCTTCCCCGACCTCGGCGGACCGACGATGACAATCGAGTCCTCCACCGAGCAGAAGCACTCCAGACCCCGAGACATGCCTAATCGGTAGCCGACATCGTGCGGTAGCGGGTTCGTCAGGGACGGTCGGAGCGTCCGTGCTCGGTGAAGGAGCCAGCGCCGGCCGGCCACTCGCGAGACCTGCGGCCGGGAGGCGACACCCAGGATCTTGCCCGGGTCATCACGCGCGTGTGCGCCGGTGCGCCTTCTCCAGAGCCACAACGCGGAAGGGGCGAACAGACCCACCAGCAGAAAGGCGCCCGTCACTCCCCAATAAGGCCACGGACCCGGCTCCTGCTGGCCCCATGCACTTGAGGGGTTCGCCAGGTGTGTAAACGCCAGAAATGGGGCAGCCAAGGGTATGAGAGATCGCTGCGGCCCGAAGGTTGCTGCCGTCACCCAGGCCGCCAGCCAAAGCAGTAGCCAGACATACCCTGTTCCCAGGACCGCCACGGCAGCGGACACATCGTGTCCGCGGAAACCATGGCTGGGCTGGTTGATGGGTGGCTGTCGGAACGAAAACATGACCGAACTACGGTCTGACGGGGTCACCATCGACGATTGGGCGGATGAGGGGGGCAGAGCAGGCGCGGAGGCGGATCAACAAAATTCGTAACCAAGTGCCCGCGTGTCACGGACATGCTCGCCGATGAGCGTGCGCGTCACTTCGCCCAGTATGACGCAGACGCCCCGACACTTTGCTGTGCGGTTCAAGTCGTCACCTCGCTGGCGTGAGGAACGGGGGCAGGAGCTCGTCGGCGACCCAGTGGGCGACATGCTCGGGGTACGGCGCGGGCAGCATGAGGACGATATGGGTGAAGCCGGCGTTGAGGGCCTCGGCGATCGCCGTCCGCGTGGCAGCGGGGTCGTCGTAGGACACCGGCACGTTAGTCGAGCAGGTGATCGTCGCGGGGTCACGTCCGATCTCGGCGCAGAAGCGGTCGAGCAGGGCCGCGCGGCGCACGCCGTCGGCCATGTCGCCGCCCTGAAAGTTCCACACGTCGGCGTGTTCGGCCACGACGCGCAGCGTGGCGCTCGCCGCTCCTCCGATCACGACCGGCGGGTGCGGTCGCTGCAGGGGCTTGGGGTTGCAGAAGGCGCCGGTGAGTTGGACGTAGGTGCCGTCGACGTCGAACGGCTCGTCCTCGGTCCACAGCCGGCGGATCACCGCGAGGGCCTCGGCGAGCGCCCCACGGCGTGGGCGGCGTCGTGGAAGGGCAGGCCGTGCGCCTCGTACTCGTGCCGGGCGATGGGCGCACTGGGACGTGATCCGGCGCCGATGCCGAGCGCGAGCCGCCCCCCGGAAACGACGTCCACCGTGGCGGCGATCTTGGCCAGGACCGCGGGCGGCCGGAAGCGGTTGCTGGTCACGAGCAGGCCGAGCTGCAACCGCTCGGTCTGCGCGGCCAGCGCCGAGAGCAGGGTCCAGCCCTCGAAGATCGGGCCCATCGGGTCGCCGCCGATGGGCAGCAGGTGGTCGAACAGCCACGCGTGCTCGATCTCCGGGATCCCGTCGGCCTCGCGCCAGACCCGCAGCACGTCGGCGTAGGCGACCTGCTGCGGGGCGGTCATGATTCCGACGCTGGGCCTCGCGGCGGTCATGAGCGCCGCCGCAGCGTCGGGTCGAGCAGGGACGGCGGGGTATCCACCTTCTCCTCCGGCGCGAGGTCGACCCCGGGCGGGACGATCGTGTCGATCGCGTCGAGCACGTCGGTGGGGAGCACCGTGTCGGCGGCGGCGAGTTGGGAGGCCAGGTGCTCGGGCGTGCGGGGGCCGATGATCGCGCTGGTGACGCCGGGGTGGGCGGTGACGAAGCCGAGCGCGAGCTGGATCATCGTCAGGCCTGCCTGCTCGGCTAGCACTGCCAGCTGCTCAACCGCGGCCATCTTGGCCTGGTTGGCGGGCACGGCGGGGTCGAAGCGCGCCGGCATGAGTGTCGAGCGGCTGGTGGTGATCTCCCGGCCCGCGCGGATGGCGCCGGAGAGCCAGCCCGAGGCCAGCGGGCTCCACACGAGCACCCCCATCCCGTACTCCTGGATGGCCGGCAGCACGTGGGACTCGATGTCGCGCTGAAGGATGGAGTAGCCGGGTTGCTCCGTCACGTAGCGGCCGAGGTGGTGCTCACGCGCAGTCCACTGAGCCGCCACGATGCGGTAAGCCGGGAAGGTGGAGGACCCGAAGTAGCGGATCTTGCCCGTGCGCTGTAGGTCGGTCAGGGCCGAGAGCGTCTCCTCGTCGCTGGTCGTGGGGTCCCAGCGGTGCACCTGGTAGAGGTCGATGTGGTCGACGCCCAGGCGGCGCAGGCTGGCGTCGAGCTCGGCGACGAGCCAGCGGCGCGAGCTACCGCGGTGGTTGCGCTCTTCCCCCATGGGCAGGTACGCCTTGGTGGCCAGCACCAGGTCGTCGCGGCGCCCGGCGATGGCCTTACCGACCATCTCCTCAGACTCGCCCGCGCTGTACGCGTCTGCGGTGTCGACAAGGTTGATCCCCGCCTCCAGCGCCGCGTTGACGAGGGCGGTGGCCTCGTCCTGGGTGGTGCGCCCGATGGCGCCGAAGTTCATGGCGCCGAGCGCGAGGGTGCTGACCTGCACACCGGTGCGGCCCAAGGTGCGGTACTGCATAAGGGTGTCCTCTCGTGGGTGTGCCATGATGGCAAGCGGAACAAGGTTCCGATCCAAAGTTTCGGAACATAGTTCCGTTTGGCAAGTTGGGAGTGCGCCGTGACGACTAACGACGGCACGGTGCCCGCAGCGCCCCGCAAACGAGCCGACGCCCGTCGCAACGAGGCAGCGCTCGTCGAGGCGGCCGCGTGGGCACCATCTACCGGCACTTTCCCACCCGCGCCGACCTCGTCGTCGCTGTCTACCGGCATCAGGTTCAGGCGTGTGCCCAAGCCGGTCCGGCCCTGCTGGCCAGCACCAACTCCCCGCTCACCGCCCTGGCGCACTGGATCGACCTGTTCGTCGACTTCCTCGTCACCAAGCACGGCCTGGCCGAGGCGCTGCAGTCCGACGACGCGGCCGTGGGGCCCCTGCACACTTACTTCCTCGAGCGCCTCGTCCCGGTCTGCGCGCAGCTCCTCGAGACCGCCGTGGTGGCGGGGGAAGCCCGGCGCGACGTCGATGCCCTGGAGCTGATGCGGGGCGTGGGCAACCTGTGCATCGGATCGGCTGCAGGCTCCGGCTACGACGCCCGCAAACTCGTCGCTCTCGTCCTCGACGGGCTGCGCACCCCGCCAGGGGCCTGAGCTGCCGAATCAGGATGGCGACAACCGAGGGATCACAATCGGTGCAGGAAGAGCACCGGCCCGCGAGCACGCTGATGATCGTCCGGTCGCTCGCCCTTCCCGAGCTCCGCTTCGAAGTCGAGGCCATCGACTGTCCCCGGTAACAAGGGCGAGTAGCGCGCGACCGGGAAGCGCGACGCGCTCGCGCTCCGGCCACCGTGCCGGAGCGGATTCCGCAACGGTGACGCTGAGGACCTGGCACTAGAGCGGCTGTCTTAGCACCCGATTCGGCCGTCCTGGTCAGGTGCGAAGCAGCTCGGTTGAGACCATCCAGAGGCGCTGTGCCTCGGCGGGGTCGAGGGCCCATTCTTTGACGCCATGCGGGTGCTGGCCGAGGAGGGTGTCGTTGGGCACTGTGTAGGCCTCTCGCCCGTCGTCAAGATAGTGACCTCCGGTATGCGCGGATTGGGGGGCGACAACCGCGACGATGCTGGTGGCGGCCCCCTGCTCGACCGTCTTGTAGGTAAAGACTCCCGCCGCCTCGGCTGCGTCGAGCGACTTCTTCTGTTGTGTCGTGAAGTTGCGTCGCAACCCGGTCGCGACACCCCCGGGGTTGACCGCGTTGGCGACGATCCCGTCGGCCGACCAGAGCCGGGTCGCTTCGACAGAGAAATGGGAGTTCGCCGTCTTCGACTGGGCGTAGGCAAGCTGGGGGTCAAGCTGCGCCGCTCGAAATGCAGGTCGTCGAAATCGACGCCGGAGCGCATGTCCGCCGTCGATCTAAGGGGACACGATCCGTGCTCCGTCGCGTTGGGTCGCCCCCAACGCTAGCGCGTCGTGAAGGCCGGCGGCCAGGGCGACGTGGCCGAGGTGGTTCGTCGCGAACTGCATCTCCCAGCCCTCCCGGGTTCGTTCTAGGCCGGGGGTCATCAGCCCGGCATTGTTGATCAACAGGTGCAGTGGACCGTCCCATGCCTCGACGAACCGCATGACGGTAGCCCGGTCCGCTAGGTCCAGCCTCTGAACTCTGGGCCGGCTCGCTCCCGTCGATGTCCCAATCGTCTCGGCGACGGCCTCGCCGGCCGCCGGGTTCCGCACCGCGAGCGTCACCTGCGCCCCGGCAGCGGTCAACGCACGGGCGGTTTCGAAGCCGATCCCGGACGACCCTCCTGTGACGATCGCTCGGACGCCAGTGAGGTCCACGCCCTGAAGCACCTCATCCGCAGTGCTAGACGCGGTGAACGACGTCGAGATCGGTTCAGCAGCAGTCATGGAGGTAACTATGAACCGAACGACCCCAGACGTCAGCACCGTCCGAGTCACCCGCGGGAGCGACTCGACGACGGAGGCCGCAGCACCACCGTTCGCATCCGCAGGTGACGTGCCGCCCGTCGACGTCGGCACAGGACCGCTCACGAGCCGATAAGAGGAGTCCTGCCCTGCGTCCTTCCACGGCGACCGGTGCACGCGTAGCAGTTCTCTGTTGTCAGTTCGTGCCGCCAGGGCGTAGGGGATGGCCGGCGTGGGTAGATGCCTACTTCGGTGACCGCGAGCCTTCCGATCACGGCGCGACCTGGATGAGCCTTTGTCGTCGGCGGAGGGGGTGGAACCGAGGTCAGCCTTGCAGGGCGTTGATGGAGCGGGTGAGCCATTCGCTGAGCAGTCCGGCTTCAGCCTTGCTGAGCGCCGGGAGCTCGGGGACGGCGGTCCGCATGGCGGCGGCGAGGGGGGTCAAGTCCGACGCGTGGGGTGCAGGCACAGCTGCGAGGACGGCGCCCAGGACGGCGTCGAGCATCGCCTCGGCCAGAAAGCTGTCGCGGCCTGCCAGCGGCTGGTGCAGGAGCGCGAGCACGGCCCCCGTGCCGGCGGCGTGGATCATGGCGACCGCACGGGGCTCTGAGACGCCAAGAAGCCCTGCCGCCGCGACTCGCTGGACCCGTGCCTCCAGCACACCGGCTCCGGCCGTGGTGGCGGACGAGCGCTCCGCGCGTCCAGGGATGGTCAGGAGCGTGAAGAGGTCGGGGTTGGCCAGCCCGAACTCGACGTGCATGCGCCATGCGACGCGCAGGTCCTCGAGTGGTTCGCCGTCCTCTAGAGCCGCCTGCCCAGATGTGGAGGCGACGTAGGTCGCCAGGACGTGCTCGGCGACGGCGTCCATCAGTCCGTCCTTGTCGCCGAAGAGCCGGAAGATCGTCGGTGCTGCCGTGCCCGCGGCGCGGGCGACCGCGCGGGTGGTCACCGCGGCCCGGCCGCCCTCGGCGAGGAGGCGTGCGGCGGCTTCGGTGATCCTCGCGCGGGCACCGAAGTGCAGGTCGGCGGCGACAGCTGGCGGCATGGATCGATGGTAGCGCCATAGTGATACCGTTGGTTCTAAGGATGGGTATTGTTCTCGACGAACCATTGATGACAGGAGAGCTCATGATCATCGTCACTGGCGCAACCGGCCGGCTGGGGTCCCAGATCGTCGACCGGCTGCTCGACCGGGTGCCTGCGGAGGCCGTCGCCGTTAGTGTCCGCGACGTCACCCAGGCGGCGGACCTGTTCGCGCGCGGGGTCCGCGTACGCGCGGGCGACTTCACTAAACCGGCGACCCTGGACCACGCCTTCGAAGGCGCCGAGCAGGTCCTGGTCATCTCCGCGGCGATCCGCGGCCCCGGCGCTGCCAGCGCCAACCGCGCCGCGATCAAGGCCGCGGTGCGCGCGGGCGCATCGCGGGTGCTTTACACCAGCCACCAGGCCGCTGCGCCCGACTCGCTGTTCGCCGCCCAGCCCCAGCACGCTGCCACCGAGGCGTTCCTCGCCGAGCAGGGAGTCGCCTGGACGGCGCTGAGGCACGGCTTCTACGCCAGCACCCTCGAGATCTACCTCCCGGCCGCGCTGAAGACCGGTCAGCTGCGACTGCCCGCCGACGGACCGTTCTCGTGGACCTCCCACGCGGACCTGGCCGAGGTCGACGCGATCGCGCTGACCCAACCCGGCGCCCTGGACGGCGTCTCCCCGCCACTGACCGCACCCGAGGCACTCGACCTCGGCCACGTCGCCCGCCTGTTGAGCGACATCACCGGGCGCACAATCACCCGTGTCATCGTCGACGACGACGAATGGAGGACCGACGCCATCGCAGGCGGCCTGCCGGCACCGGCCGCCGATTTCACCCTCGGCATGTTCCGCGCCGCAAGGCGCGGTGAATTCGCGGTCCTGGACCCCACGCTGGAGAACCTGCTGCAGCGACCGGCCCTCTCCGCCCGCATGGCCATCCAGCAGATCGTTGCACTACGCAGGTAGGACTGAATCCCTAAGGTGCGCCGGCTGCCATCATCGATCAGCCCTGAAAACGACTGGGTGCGACGGTGCGTTGAACGCTGCGTGCGTGTGACCGGACGGCCGTTCTCGTCGCGCGCCATAGTGGTTGTGGCTACCAGGGGACGGTCCCGTTGCGGTCGGTGAACGTTCCGGTGGGACCGTCGTGACCGACCACCGCCATCGCCACGATGGCGTCCGTGCCCTGGGTGACAGTCTGGGTACCGGTGTTGGCGTTCAGATCGGTGGCGGTGTAGCCGGGGTCGACTGCGTTGATGCGCAAGGCGGGCAGTGCTTTGGCGTACTGGGTCGTCAACATGACGAGGGCGCTCTTGCTCGAGCAGTAGGCCGGGGCCACGACCGAGAACTCGATGCGGTCCGGGTTGTGGACCGCGCCCTGTGAGCCGAGGCCGCTGGCGACGTTCACCACGACCCCGTTTCCGGATGCGAGCAGTAACGGCAGGAAGGCGTGCAGGACCCGGACGGGGCCGTAGACGTTGGTCTCGTAGACCTGGCGCAGATCGTCAGCGGTGACGTCGGGCGCGCCTTTATGGGTCCCGGCGATGCCGGCGTTGTTGACGAGTACGTCGAGGGAGCCGACGGTCGTGACGGCCGCGTTGACCGAGGCGTCGTCGGTGACGTCGAGCTGGACGAAGTGGGCTCCCAGCTCGGCAGCAGCCTTCGCCCCGGCCTCGGCATCGCGGGCGGCGACCCAGACGTCGTGGCCCTGGGCGAGCAGGCGGCGGGCGGCCTCCAAGCCGAGGCCCTTGTTTGATCCGGTGATCAGTGTGGTGGTCATGGCTCCACTATGCGACGCCGGCGCCGGCGCCGCTAACGCCGAGCGCTCAACAACGGTTACTTGCCGACCTCGCCGCCTGCGCCGCCGCGCTCACGGGTGAACCTCGCACCGCACCGCACGAGCACACGGTCGGCGACTGACCCGAAAACCCCCGCGGCCTCAATCGCGGCATGAGCCCCGCCGGCCAGTCCGGCGACATATCCCGTGGAGGAGCAGAAACACCGAAGATCGGACATACATGCGCTGGTCGGGCTCACCCTCGGCCAGGACCTGTCCGGCCCGGTGCCGCGGCTAACCGGCTGGCCGCCGGGTTTTCGCTCGGCAAGTCGCATCCGAGCTTCGGGCCGACCGGACCGATGGTCGCGACTCCGATGAGCTCCGGGACGGCGACGGCATGGGCGTCGAGTCGACGATCGACGACGAGGTCATCCAGCACCGCCCGACAAGCCCGATGATCTTCCCGGTGGACGACCTTAAGGCGCGCATCTCCGCGGTATGCCCGCTGCTGCCGGGCGATCTGATCTTCACGGTAACGCCTGACGGAATGGGGCAACCGGCGCACCCTGCACCGGCTCCTTCAGTCCCCGGAGACGCTCGTCGGCCGTCTCGAAGGCGGGGGCGAGATCCGCCAGACCTTCGTCTCTTGAGGCCGTCGACCGGACTGGTCAGGTCGCGGCCGGCGTCGATGAGCGCTGGCCTTACCGGTCGCGAAGCGCGTCCGTGGTGTTGTGCTCAGTGATCAGCTGCTGGGCCCGCTCGCCGTCCCGATCGGCAATCGCCTCGACAAGGTCGCTGTGCAGCCGGTGCCGCTGCGCGATGTACTCCGGCAGGGGCTGCTCCGAGACCGGCAGCACGGAAAGGGTATGCGTCTCGATGAGCTCGAGCAAGCTGGTGTAAACGGAGCGCAGGACCACGTTGGGACTGACTGAGGCGATGCTGGCGTGGAGGGCCCAGTTCGCGCGGATGAACGCATTGGGGTTCTCAGCGGCGACGGCCTCGCTCATGTGGCCTACGTGACGGCGCATCGCCTCCACGTCGGCCGGCGAAGCGTGCCACAAGGCGTCCTCGATGAGTAGCGGGTCGAGCGCGTCCCGGATGCGCACCGCATCGGCGACGGACGTCTGCTCGTCGTCGAGCGCCAGTACGGAGTTGCCAAGCCGCACCATCGGCGACTGTTCGGCGGCGAAGAGGCCACCGCCGGGGCCGGGACGAACGGTGATGAGTCCCCGCGCCTGCAGCAGCCGGATCGCCTCGTTGAACGTGCCGACCGAGACGCCACAGTCGGTGCGCAGCTCGACCTTCGATCCGAGACGCTCGCCTGGCGCGGCCGCCTGCGCGATGGCGGCGAGTCGGGAGGCCGCGACGTCGGTGCGGCTTTGGCGTGCCGGGTTTCCTCGAGGCCGGGGTCGCGCGGTGGGCGGTAGGGCGCTCTGGACGGTCATCGGGGTCCCTTCGCAGAATGATCATGATCAATCTAGCCGATTTACTTGACAGCGTCCGACTCGCGGGCCCACTATTCATTCTATTCATCATGCTTTTTCGGCGTCGTCCTCGGAGGCTCGCCGACACCGAAGGGAGCGTCACGGTGCGGATCGCGAACCTGGCCGATCGGTTGGTCGTCCTCGTCGGGGACACGGCGGTCGACGTCGAGAAGGCGAGCGAGGGCGCGTTCACTGCCGACCCGCAGGCCATCTACGACCGGTGGGACGACTTCACCGCCTGGGCCTTGTCGGCGCAGCTGCCTGCTGGGGAGGCCTTCGACCCGGCCGACCTGGGGTCCCCGGCTCCCGCTCCACGACAGGTCCTCGCCATCGGGTTGAACTACCGGGCCCATGCCGCCGAGTCCGGGTTCGCGGCGCCCGAGGCGGAGCCTCCGGTCTTCACGAAGTTCAGCTCGTGCATCGTCGGTCCTTACGTAGAGGTGACCTTGCCCGCTGGAGGCCACACCGACTGGGAGGTCGAGCTCGTCGCGGTGATGGGCCGGCGGGCACACCAGGTGTCGGAGCGGGACGCCCTGTCCTGCGTCGCGGGCTACGCGGTGGGGCAGGACATCTCCGAGCGGAAGCTGCAGATGGCGGCCACGCCGCCGCAGTTCAGCCTGGGCAAGTCGCTGCCCGGGTTCGGCCCTATCGGGCCGTGGCTGGTGACCTTGGACGAGCTGGACGACCCCAACGACCTGCAGCTGACGTGCGCCATCGACGGCGAGCAGGTGCAGTCTGGGCGCACCAGCGAGCTGATCTACTCGGTGCCCGCGTTGGTCAGCAAGCTGTCCGCGAGCATGCCGCTGCTGCCCGGCGACGTGATCTTCACCGGCACCCCCTCCGGGGTGGGCCTCGGGCGGAGGCCGCAACGCTGGCTCCAGCCCGGTCAGGAGCTGGTCAGCACCATCGAAGGCATCGGCGAGCTGCGCAACCGCTTCGTCGCCGCGAGCTGACGCCTCCGCACCCGCACCAGCTAGCTGCACCCAACTCACTCACGAAGCGCTTCCCCTGAAGGAGACAGCAATGGCGCTGCACCGCCTGACCTCGATCACCCTCGGCGTCCCGAACGTCCGGGAGACGGCCGAGTACTACACCGACTTCGGCCTGCTGCCAAGCACCGACCAGGTCTTCTCCGCGTATTCCGGCGAACAGCTCGTCGACGCGCCGGAGTACCGGTTCTCCACCCCGGACGGCGGCGAGCAGCTGCGGATCGTGCACAGCCCCCGCCGGCGCCTGATGCAGCTCGGCGTCGGCGCGGAGGACCCGGACGACCTGGACCGCATCACCGGCAGCCTCGAGCGGCTCGAGCTGACCGTCAAGCGGGACGACACCTCGCTCAGCGTCGAGGACCCGGGCAGCGAGGTGCGGGTCGTCGTCGAGATAGCCCCCGCATACGACCAGCAACCGGCGCCCTGGCCGGAGACTAACGGTCCGGGCCGCACAGACCGGGTCCACCAGCGTGCCGCGGGCATCCTGCGCGAAGGGGGCGTGCACCCGCGCAAGCTCGGGCACGTCGTCATCGGCTCCACCGACGAGGAGTCGAGCACGAAGTTCTTCACCGAGGGGCTGGGGTTCAAGGTCAGTGACCGGGTGCCGTTCCTTGCCGCGTTCATGCGCTGCTCGACGGACCACCACAACGTGCTGGTGCAGAAGGCTCCGGTCAGCTACCTCCACCACACCTCGTGGCAGGTCGAGGACGTCGACGAAGTCGGACGTGGGGCGACCGCCATGCTGGAGAAGGACCCCGACCGACATGTCTGGGGTCTCGGCCGGCACTACGTGGGATCCAACTTCTTCTGGTACCTCAAGGACCCGGCCGGCAACTTCTCCGAGTACTACAGCGACATCGACTGCATCGTCGACGACCAGCTGTGGGAACCGGGTGTCTGGGAGGGCGCCAAAGGCCTGTACAGCTGGGGCCCCCCGCCACCGCCGTCGTTCCTGGCACCAGAAGACCTGGCCGGGCTGATGACCGGGTCGCACAGCCCCGGCTGACCTGCGCGCTTCTTCTTCGCCGCAGCTTGCCACGGACCTGCCGCGACCACGTCACCGCTACACCCGGCCGAACCTCGTCGAGCCGACCCTGTCGTCTTCCCGCCCAAAGGAGCGCGCGTGAACGCCGTGCCCGCCACCCTCTCTTCGGCGCCCGCCGCTGAGCTCGGGGCTGCGCTTCGTGTCGAGCACGTCAGCAAGCGCTTTGGTGGAGTGCAGGCGGTGGACGACGTGAGCCTCGCCGTCGCGCCGGGCGAAGCGGTTGCCGTCATCGGGCCGAACGGCGCCGGCAAGAGCAGCCTGCTCAAGCTGCTGTCCGGCGTCTACAAACCGGACAGTGGCAGCATCCACCTGGACGAGCATCGGACCGACGGGCGTCGCCCGGAGGCAGTGGCCCGTCTCGGCGTGAGCCTGGCGCACCAGGTGCCCCAGCCGTTCCGCGGGCTCACCGTGGGTGAGAACGTCGCCATCGGAGCGATGTCCTCGGGGCGCCGTGCCCGCAGGAGCGCGGAAGCGGCGGTGCAGGAGATCCTGCGCACGTGCGGTCTGGCGGACAAGGCAGACCTCGACGCCGAGCATCTGCGGCTGCTCGACCTCAAACGGCTCGAGCTAGCCCGGGCGTTGTCCACCGACCCGTCACTCATCCTGCTCGACGAGGTGGCCGCCGGCCTCAACGGCCGCGAGCTCGAGGACGTCATCGAGCTGATCCGCGGGATTCACGCCGAAGGCCGCACCCTGCTGCTGGTCGAGCACGTCGAGGGCGTCGTCGCCTCGCTCGTCGACCGGGTCGTCGTCATCGACTGGGGCAAGGTGATCGCCGAGGGCACTCCGGCCCAGGTGGCCGCAGACCCTCGAGTCCGCGAGGTCTACCTCGGCGGCGGCCACCCCAGCCGCCCGGCGACCCGTGCCGGGGCAATGCTCGCCGCAACCGACGCGGCCCCGAAGGAAGGTTCCCCCCAGCCGCCCACGGTGGCGACAGTGCGCCTCGAGAACGTCACCGCGGCATACGGAGACATCGTCGCACTGCGCAGTGTCAGCCTCCAGGTGTCGGCGGGGGAGACGGTCGCCGTGCTCGGTGCCAACGGCGCCGGGAAGTCCACGCTAGCCGCGGTCGTCAGCGGTCAGCTGCGACCCCGTCAGGGGCGAGTGCAGCTCGACGGACTCGACGTCACCGCGTTGCCGTCCTTCAAGCGAGCACGCCGCGGCGTGGCGCACTGTCCGGAAGGACGACGGATCTTCGCCGACCTTACGATCACGGAGAACCTCGAGCTGGCCGCCCCGCTGCGCCTGCCTCGAGAACAGCTGCTGCGTCGCAAGCAGATCGTCGAAGCCACCTTCCCGATGCTGCACGACATGGCCCGCCGCCGCGCCGGAGCGCTTTCGGGTGGCCAGCAGCAGATGGTGGCCATCGGCCGGTCACTCATGGCCGACCCTCATCTGCTCGTCCTCGACGAGATCTCGCTGGGGCTGGCTCCCGTCGCCATCGACGCCCTCTACGAGGCGCTCGAAGTCATCAGGGAGCGCGGCATCGCGATCCTCCTCGTCGAGCAGAACGTCCATCGCAGCCTCACCGTCGCGGACCGGGTCTACGTCCTGGAGCGCGGCCGCATCACGTATGCCGGCGATCCCGAACCGCTCACCGACGAGTCCACCCTCAACGAGTTCTACTTCGGCACCTCCGCCACCCTGCCCGTGCACCCCGAGGCCGCCCCCAGCACCGCCTCGCCCGAAAGGACCACCTGACATGAACACCGCCTCGCTACGAGCCGTTGCCCTCCTCGCCGCCGTTCCCCTCGCCCTGGCTGCCTGCAGCAGCGGAACCGCCGACTCCCCCTCGGGCGGTGCCAGCGCAGGCGCGGCCGGCGGCGGCAGCAGCAAGCCGGTGCTCCTCGGCTCCAGCCTGTCCATGACCGGACCGCTCGGGCAGTTCGGGGTGGCCCTCAAGGCCGGCTACGAACAACTCGTGTCCGACGTCAACGCCGCGGGCGGCCTCGACGTCGGTGGGACCAAGCGCCAGGTGCAGCTGAAGGTCCTGGACAACCGCAGCGACCCCAACACCACCACCCAGCAGGTGCGCGAGCTCGTCCTGCAGGACTCCGCGGTCGCGGTCCTCGGAGCCTGCACCCCTCCGGTCGTCATCCCGGGCGCGCTCGCGGCGGAGCAGCAGAAGGTGCCGTTCGTGACGTCGTGCAACCCTGTCAACGCCTTCCAGGCCGGCAACCCGGCCGGCTGGAAGTACTCGTGGGACCTGTTCTTCAGCGAGAACGAACAGGCCAAGCACGCCATGGAGAGCCTGGCCCAGACGCAGAGCAACAAGAAGCTGGCCCTGTTCACTGACAACGAGCCGGACGGCGTCGCGGAGCGGCCGCTCTACAAGGCCGCCGCGCAGGCGGCCGGCCTCACCGTGGTCGGCGACTACACCTTCCCGGTCGGCACGACCGACTACTCCTCCTTCATCAACGACGCCAAGGCGAAGGGCGCGGATCTCGTTGCGGCGCAGATGATCCCGCCGGACGGCATTGCGCTGTGGAAGCAGATGAAGGCCGGCGCCTTCTCTCCCAAGGCGGCGTTCGTGGCCAAGGCGGCCACCGGCGCGAGCTGGGGGCAGGCGCTGGGACCGGTCGCCCAAGGCACGTTGACCGAGGCGTGGTGGTCCCCCTCGGTCGGCAAGGCCAACAGCAAGCACCTCGGTGACACGCTCGGCAAGACGTTCGCGGGCAACTTTTCGGACCTCAACATCTCCGTGCTCGGCTACACGACGGCCAACATCACCACCGATGCGATCAGCGCCGCCGGGAGCACCGAAGCGGGCAAGGTCAACGCGGCGTTGGCCAAGACCGACAAGGACTACCCCAACGGCCGGATCAAGTTCGATGACAAGCACACCGCCGTCCTTCCCTTCCTGCTGCTCATGCAGTGGCAGGGTGGCAAAGTCGCCCAGGTCAACCCGGCCGTCGAAGGCATCAACTTCGAGGTACCCGTCAAGGGCCTCGGCTGAGCACGGTTCACGGGAGCGCTCATGGACGTCAACGCGGTCGTCAACGGATTACTGATCGGCGGCTTCTATGCCGTCGTCGCGATGGGGCTGTCCCTGGTCTTCGGGGTGCTGCGCCTGATCAACCTGGCGCACGGCGAGATCGTCGTCGGCGGTGCATACCTGGCCTACCTGCTCGGCAGCGCCGCCGGCCTCGACCCGTTCGTCTCCCTGCCCATGGTCCTAGTCGTCGTGGCCGCGCTGGCCTACCTGCTGCAGCGCTACCTGCTGACCGGGTTGCTCGTGAAGCGACCAGAGGGAGCGATGGTGGCCACCTTCGGCCTGGCCCTGCTGGCGCAGGGACTCTTCGCCCAGGTGTTCACGTCACAGCCGAGGTCACTGAGCAGCCCGCTGTCGACATCCGGGTTCACCGTCCTCGGCGTCCAGATCCGCACCATCTACGTCGTCGCCTTCGCCGTTGGCGCCGCGCTCTGCCTCGCGGTGCACCTGACCCTGACCAGGACGCGCCTGGGCGCCATGGTCCGCGCCTCCGCCGCCGACCCGGCCACTGCAGGCCTGATGGGCATCGACACCGGCCGGGTGTACGCGGCGACGTTCGCGGTCGGGGCGGCCATCGCTGCCCTCGGCGGGGTCCTCGTCGGCATCACCTTCAGCGTCACCCCGACCACCGGAACGCAGTATCTCCTCGTCGGGATCGCGGTCGTCGTCCTCGGCGGGGTCGGCAACGTCCTCGGCACCTTCCTCGGTGCGATCTTCCTCGGGCTGGTTCAGTCCCTCGCCGCCGCGCAGTTCGGTGGCGGCTACCGCGACCTGACCGTCTACCTGCTGTTCTTCCTCGTGCTGGCCGTCCGGCCGCGGGGTCTGTTCGTCCGGAGGACCGCATGAGCCAGACCTCGCAGCAGTCGCCGCCGGCCCCCGGCCCGGCGCCTGCCCCGAACGGACACGGCCGGACCAGACGGCGGCCCTTGCCGGTCTGGGGTGGGCTGCTCATTCTGCTCGTGGTGACCGTCATCCTGGCCCAGGCCAACCTGATCCTCACGCGCTACCAGCTCGACGTCGCCACGACGCTGCTCGCGTTCGTCGCGCTGGCCCAGGCATGGAATATCCTGGCCGGTTTCAGCGGCCAGTTCTCCCTCGGCGCCAGTGCGTTCGTCGGCACCGGTGCGTACGCCACCGGGCTCGTCCAGATCCACCTGGGTCTGTCCTTCCCGGTAGCCCTGGTCGTCGCCGCCCTGGGCGGCGGCGCCCTCGCCGGGCTGCTGGCCTGGCCGCTGCTGCGGCTGCGCGGGGACTACTTCACGATCGGGACCCTGGCCGCGGCGTTGGCCTTGCAGGCGTGGATGTTCAACTGGACCTTCGCCGGCGGCTCGACCGGGATCAGCCTGCCCATCGACGCCGTGCCGGGCCCGGTTTCGGTCTTCCGCGTCGCGTGCACGGTGGCCGGAGTGGTCATGGGAACCGCGTACTTCGTCGCCCGGTCCCGCTTCGGCCTGCGGTTACGGGCCGTTCGCGACCACGAGGGTGCGGCCACCGGACTAGGCATCTCCGCCTTCCGGCACAGGCTGGCCGCCCTCGTCGCCAGCGGCGTGCTGATGGGGCTCGTCGGCGGCGTCGTGGCGCTCCAACAGGTCAGCTTCGAACCGGCTGGGATGCTCGGTATCGAATGGACGATCAATGCACTCCTGATGACCATCGTGGGTGGGCTCGGAACGCTCACCGGTCCAGTCGTCGGGGCGGTCGTCGTCTACTACCTGCTGACCAAACAGCTGGCCAGCTACCAGAGCCTCAGCATCGTCATCGAGGGCGTCCTGCTCATCGCCATCGTCCGGTTCGCGCCGCGGGGACTGTGGCCGCTGCTGGTCACCGGGCTGCGACGGCTGCCGGGAATCCGGCGTCCCGGTGCGGTTCCTCGACCAGGTACCCGCTGACGGCAGTGGCAACAACTCAGATCTAGAAAGGATGAGCGCCATGGACACCTACGACGTCGCCATCGTCGGCTACGGACCCGTCGGTCAGCTGCTGTCGGTCCTGCTGGGCCAGCGCGGCTACCGCGTCGCCGTCCTCGAGCGGTTCCCGGCGGCATACCCGCTACCGCGGGCCGTGCACCTCGACCACGAGATCGCGCGCATCCTGCAGTCGGTCGACCTGCGCTCAGACCGGGACGCCGTGATCGAGCCCTACGACGACTGGTACGAGTGGCGCAACGCCGCCGGGAAGACCCTGCTCAAGGTCGACTGGCGCGGCGTCGGCCCGTCCTGGTGGCACACCTCCAACTTCTTCTCCCAGCCCGAGCTCGAACGCGAGCTGGACCTGCGCGTCCAGAAGCAGGCGTCGGTGAGCGTTCTGCGCGGACGGAACGTCACCGGCCTCGATCAGGACCTCAACGGCGTCACCGTTATGGCCTCGGTAACGAACTTGCCGGACGAAGGGGAGGAGCGAGTTCGGGCCCGCTACGTCGTCGGATGCGACGGCGCCAACAGCGTGGTCCGCGGGATTGCCGGACTGCCGATGACCGACGTCGGCTTCCCGTTCGACTGGTTGATCCTGGACATGATCCCCAACGAGCCGATGCGGTTCGAGCCGCCGGCCTGGCAGCTGTGCGACCCGGCGCGGCCGACCACCATCGTCCCGGGAGGCCCCGGGCGGCGCCGGTGGGAGTTCATGGCCCTTCCCGGCGAGGACATCCAGGACCTCCACAGCGCCGAGAAGGCCTGGGAGCTGCTGCAGCCCTGGGGGCTGACGCCAGACAACGCCGCGCTCGAACGTCACGCCGTCTACCGGTTCCAGGCCCGATGGGCCGACCAGTGGCGCCAAGGCCGCATCCTCATCGCCGGCGACGCCGCCCACCTCATGCCGCCCTTCGCCGGGCAGGGCATGTGCGCCGGCCTGCGAGACGTCAACAACCTGGCCTGGAAGCTCGACCTCGCACTTCGCGGCCAGGCCGACGACCGGGTTCTGGACAGCTACGGTCCCGAGCGGACCCCGCACGTGCGGTACTTCATCGAAATGTCCATGCAGCTCGGCCGCGTCATCTGCG
>JAABUK010003939.1_pt1 | contig 24653 bp, 20 predicted proteins | sample 5559141 | NCBI WGS metagenome assembly JAABUK01 (sample SAMN10711869, study PRJNA513367) | rock metagenome | isolation source: Antarctica rocks | place: Antarctica: Victoria Land, Pudding Butte nord | collected 2016-01-03 | reverse complement strand
CCGATGCGGCGTATGTCCATGCGAATCGACGAATAAAACTTCAGCGCCCGCCCGCCCGTCGTCGTTTCAGGCGAACCGAACATCACGCCTATCTTCTCGCGTATCTGATTAATGAAAATCAAGCATGTGTTCGACGAAGACACAATCGCCGTCAGCTTTCTCATCGCCTGCGACATCAAGCGCGCCTGCAAGCCCGGAAGTGAATCGCCCATGTCGCCGTCCAATTCCGCGCGCGGCACAAGCGCCGCCACAGAATCAACCACGATCACGTCAACGCCGTTCGAGCGCACGAGGGCTTCCACGATTTCCAGAGCCTGTTCGCCTGAATCCGGCTGTGAAATCAAGAGGCCGTCAATATCCACGCCGAGCTTTCCGGCATACTCCGAATCCATCGCGTGCTCCGCGTCGATGTATGCGGCAATGCCTCCGACCTTCTGCGCTTCGGCAACGATGTGCAGCGCGAGCGTCGTTTTGCCGCTCGATTCCGGCCCGTAAATTTCTATCACGCGCCCGCGCGGAACGCCGCCGACGCCTAAGGCCGCGTCAAGGCTCAAAGAGCTTGTCGAGATCGCAGGGATGTCCGAGATTTCCTTCTCGCCCAGACGCATGATCGATCCCTTGCCAAATTTCTTTTCGATATTAGCGAGCGCCATGTCAATCGCTTTGCCGCGATTCTCCGCGCTCATACGGTCATCAGCCATAGCAAACATTCTCTTTCTTCCGTTCCCTTTCCTCAAACATTCAATTGCTTCAAACTTGCTTTCAGCGATTCCTCACCGGATCGAAAAGCAGTTTACCACACTTGACGCGAGAATGGAACAGTGTTTCACACTTGCAACAAAATTATTTTTGAGCGCAGCCGGACGGGAAAACAAAGATATGAAGCCTGACCTTGCCCTTACGAGAACCGCTCGCGCCTTTACCGTGTAGTGAGGCGGCGCGAACGAACTACCACTAAGATTACTTCCAACAAATCACGAGCGGCGATTATACGCGCTTTTCATTTCTCACAAAAGCTCTTGCACGCTGCGTCCCGTGCGTCTGGCAAATTGCTCGGCAAGCGACGGCACTTCGCCCGCGCTTTCGTCCAGCGTCACGCGCTCGACACGCCACATCGGAAAAAACAGATCGCCCAATCCGATGAACGGCTCATCGTGCGCCACCGCCCATGTCCAAGCCTCGAACGCATTCAAATCCAGCCCCCGCAAAAACACTCCCGCCGCGCTCAGTTCATCCAGCACGCCCCAACACTTCTCGCGCGGGCTATGCAGCACAAGCATCACGCACGCGCCCGCTTCAATCCCGCTCGCGCGCCGTTCGCCGCCGTTCACGTTCGTTGAATTTTCTTCGGGCATCAAAATTAAGGAATGAAGTTATCCACCGGAATCGTCCATCCCGGAAGCGCCGGTTCAGCTTCCGCCACCTCACCTTTACGATATGTCTTCGGCTCATCGGGAGCATCCGCGCGATAGACTCTCACAACCTTTTCCCGCAACACATCAACGTCCCAAAACACAATCGTTCCGCACGCAAAATAATCAGCGCGTTTCTCCCGTATCTCACGCTCGGCTCTCGCGCCATAATCACCCTTGCTTCTTACTTCAACGACAAACACCGGCGCACCTTCGAGAAAATCCCCGCCTTTCAATTCACCGATATGGAAAGCAGCATCCGGGCTAAACGATTTACGATGCGGCAGATTAACAAGAAAGCCGACGTTATCGGGAAACGCATAACCGGACTTCGTCTGCTCTTCATAACCGCGCAGGCTTGCATAAATACTTCCGCTCGCGCGCCCCGGCACCGCACCTGTCGGCGACATAAGAACTATCTCCCCGTTCACCAATTCCGCCTTACCGTTTTCCGGCACACGGTACAAATCTTCAATCGTGGCTTCAACTTTGGTACTCATACTTCACCTCTTTCCCCGTGTGCCTCAAACCTTATGAATCATCGCTCTCGAATTCCCCTCTAAGGAAATCTGTGGTCGCTTCATGCTTCAACTTACATACGATATTTTGATTCGCAAAAATACCAGAAAACCTCTTGGCTTCTTCTCTCGGATAAGTCTTTAACCACTTTATACCGACAACCCATTCGGACAATTCAGGGTCATCGTTGTTCTCTCTAATGTTTGGCTGTTTAAGTGGTAACTCTAGCAAGCGATCTGATTTCTCCTTAACTATGAAGTCCTTCACCATCGTTGCAGGCTCTGTAACTTCACCGAAGCCAACGTATCCTATGCCTTTCATGTAAGCAAAGATTTTATCGCCGACGCTCAAGCGATTTAACGCACTGCTAAACTGTTTCCCTCCGCCCGCCCCTATAAATCCATACTCTTTGTCATCATCCCAGTTTCGGTGCGCCCCTTCTCCAACATTTACGAACCAATAGCCAGACCATGGTACTTGTCGCCGCATTTCCGATCTTTCGAGCACTTCTTCTGGATTGATAAGCCATGTTCTCCCGAGAATTTCCTCATTCCCTACGCTGAAGAAGTTGAAAAATATGACATTTATATTTATGCCATGTTCATCAGCAAGATATTTGACAATCCTTTCGGACGAATCGTCTAATTCCGATGCTACGATTATCATGCTGTGGTTTGTGTTAAGTGCTTCCGGCAAAGGGCAATCAAAATACTTACTAAAGGCTACTGCTAACTTTCCACCTAAATATTCAGAGGCAATTGAATCAATGTGTTTAGGCGTCAGAGCCTTTACCCAACTTGCATAATCTAGGACTTGGGCGACTACTTCTCTCGGCGTTTTATCACGTTTCAATTCAAGAATCGTAATGTCTCCTTGCGGGTCAATACCTAAGAGATCAATCCGTCCACCATGTTCTGTGATAACCTGCCTGCCAACGATCAAAATATTCAAGCCTAAGATGGAGACATGATTAGCTATCCAAGTTTCTAGCCGTTCTTCAGAATTGAGTCTCGTTTTGGGAATCTCTGAAAGGGCGTCGCCGCCCACCTTCCACAAATTCATGCTAAGAGGCATTTGATCTCCTGTCTATAAACCTGCTATTGGTGAGCGTGAGCATCTAGCTTTTATTCTACGTCTCCACGCCTAACGTTTGTCAGTAAGCAATACCCGCGCAAATTCTCCGATGCGCGGCACAATGTCTTTTGCGCCCGCCAATCTTTCAATCTCTGCAACGAGCGCTGAACCCACTACCGCCGCATCTGCGTAACGCCACGTCTCCGCCACCTGTTGGGCTGTCGAGATGCCGAAGCCGACGGCGACGGGCAAGGCGGAAACTTCGCGCACGCGTGCGACGAGGCGCGCGGCATCAAGACTCACATTGTCGCGCGTGCCTGTCACGCCCGCGCGCGAGACGGCGTAGATGAATCCGCGCGCCGCTTCCGCCACCAGCCGAAGGCGCGCGTCGGTTGAAGTCGGCGCGACGAGAAAGATCATGTCCAGACCATGCGCCGCAAGATTTGCGGAAAATTCTACGGCTTCTTCCGGCACAAGGTCTGTCACCAGCACGCCGTCAACGCCTGCGCGCGACGCGTCCTTCGCCAAACGCTCCACGCCGTAATTCAGCAGCGGATTAAAATAACTGAACAGCACAATCGGGACATTCGTTTCTTTGCGTGCCTCTCTTACTACGTCCAGCACTTCCGCAATTCCGAAGCCATGTTGCAGAGCGCGTTCCGAAGCGCGTTGAATAACAGGCCCGTCGGCCATCGGATCGCTGAACGGAATCCCTAGCTCGATCACCGTCGCTCCGGCGCGCGCTAATTCGATCAACAAATTCCCTGTCGTCTCCAGATCAGGATCGCCCGCCGTGATGAACGGAACGAAGCCGCCTTTTTTCTCTGCGCGTAAACGAGTGAACGCTTCTTCAATGCGGCTCACAGCAAAGCATCTCCAATCATTATCACAACGCATCTCCCATCATCATTTCGGCCACCGTATTCACGTCCTTATCACCGCGCCCAGAAAGATTGACGATGATGATTTCATCGCTGCGCATCTCGCGCGCAAGCTTTAGAGCATGAGCGACGCCGTGCGCCGATTCGAGCGCAGGAATAATGCCTTCGAGTTGCGAGCATTTCTGGAACGCAGCAAGTGCTTCCGCGTCCGACGCTGAAACGTATTCGACGCGCCCTGCATCATGTAGAAACGCGTGCTCCGGCCCGATGGATGGATAATCGAGACCGGCGGAAACGGAATGCGTCGCCGCGATTTGCCCGTGCTCGTTCTGCAAAACGTAACTCATCGTGCCTTGCAAAACGCCGGGACGCCCGCCGCCCGCTGTATTAAAGCGCGCCGCGTGGCTGCCGAGTTCATTGCCTTTGCCGCCCGCTTCGACGCCGATCATGCGCACGCTTTCGTCTCCAAGAAACGGATGAAACAACCCGATTGAGTTCGAGCCGCCGCCGACGCACGCGACCAACGCATCCGGCAAACGATGTTCGCGCTCCAGAATCTGCGCGCGTGCCTCGCGCCCGATTACGCTTTGAAAATCTCTGACCATCAGCGGATACGGATGCGGCCCCAAGGCGCTGCCGAGCAAGTAATAAGTGTCTGCGACGTTCGTCACCCAATCGCGCAGAGCTTCGTTGATCGCATCCTTCAAAGTCCGCGCGCCCGCGTCAACCTCGCGCACTTCAGCGCCGAGCAAGCGCATCCGAAAGACATTCAGCTTTTGCCGCCGCACATCTTCCGTTCCCATATACACGACGCACTGCAAGCCGAAAAGCGCGCACACCGTCGCCGTCGCAACGCCGTGTTGCCCTGCGCCCGTCTCCGCGATGATGCGCCGCTTGCCCATGCGCATTGCGAGCAAGACTTGGCCGAGCGCGTTATTTATTTTGTGCGAGCCAGTATGCGAGAGGTCTTCGCGTTTAAGAAAGATGCGCGCGCCGCCCGCTTCCTTCGTTAATCGAGCGGCGTAAAAGAGCGGTGTCGGGCGTCCCGAATAATCGCGCAGGAGCGCGGCAAACTCCGATTGAAAGCCGGCGTCATCGCGCGCGATGTTATAGCTTTCGAGTAATTCTTCGAGCGGAGCCATCAAGGTTTCAGGCACAAAACGCCCGCCGTATTTGCCCCAATGCCCGAGGGCGTCCGGCTGTGTTGCGGTGTTGTTATTCATGTTTCCAAACCCGATTTCGACAGTTTTTAAGATGAAAGCTTTTGTGTGCGTTCAATCATAACACTGTCTGCGAATTTGGCGCGGCGGCGAGAGAAGCGCGGTTGCGTCCGTTGTTTTTGGCGTGGTAAAGCGCGGCGTCCGAAGCGGCGTAAAGGGTGCGTTCGGCATCTGCGTGAGCGGGACAGGCAGCGACGCCGAGGCTGACGGTGATGATGCCGATGCCTTCGACGGGTTCGTTTGAAACGACTTGGCGGACGCGTTCGGCGGCGGCGATGGACTGCGCAGCGTCCGCTCCCGCAAGAAGCAGCGCGAACTCTTCGCCGCCGAGCCGAGCCGCCGTGTCGTTGTCGCGCGACAATTCGCGCAGCGCGTCCGCAACATGGCGTATCACGTTGTCGCCCGCCGAATGCCCGTGCGCGTCGTTAATCTTTTTCAGGAAATCTATATCGACGAGCAGCAGCGCGCACGGCACGCGGTAACGCCGCCAGCGTTCGAGTTCCTGACCGAGCGCGACGCGAAAACGGCGGCGGTTGGCGAGATTCGTCAGATAATCGCGGTCTGCGAGCGCGCGTAAATCGTCGAAGGTTTGTTTGATTTGAACGAGCTGTGCGGCACGCGCGAGCAGCAGTTCGAGATCGTGCGGAACCTCGAAGTAATCGAAAGCGCCTGCGGCAAGGGCGTCACTGCGTCGCTCTGTGGTGGCGCGTTCATTGCCGACGAGCACCAGCGAAACGCCGTCGCCCGCGCGCGCCAGCGAGCACGCCAGATCGCGCGCGCCGACGCCTTCCAAGGCAGACTCTGCAATCACCAGATGCGGGCGCGTGCGATGCAGCGACACCATCGCCGCAAGCCCGCCTGTCGCGCTGAAGACGGTAAATCCGGCGCGCTCCAGAGCGATACGATGCGCGGCAAACGCGGCGTCATTGTCCGCGACGAGCAACACGCGGCCTTGATCGCGTGCGTTTGTTTGATCGGCTGTGACAGGGCTTTGCGCTGTGGCGCTCATAAATTATTTTTCGAGCAATGAATCCCGCGCCGAATCGAATACAGAGGAATGGAGGCAAGCAACAGAGGGCTGGCAAAACTCCTGCTTTAATTATAAGGAGCACACGCGTTCGCTTGGCTGCCTTTGCAGGATAACCGATATGCACGGGCTGGCGTCAAGGTTTAACAAGCGCCGCGCGGACGAACGCACGCAGGCGGTTTTCATCTTTGCGTCCCGGAGCGCTTTCAAGACCGCTGCACGCATCGACCGCGAACGGCTCGACGCGCGCAATCGCTTCGGCAACATTTTCCGGTGTGAGGCCGCCCGCCAGAAAAAGCTTCGGGACAAGTTCACGCACACGCCGTGCTGTTTGCCAATCAACGACGCGCCCCGTACCGCCGTGTGCGCGCGCGTCGTAGGCGTCCAACAGAATCGCGCTCGTCTCATACTTGAGCGCTTCGTCGGGCGCGAAGCCTTCGCCGACGCGCAAAGCTTTAATGACGAAATATTTTTTCGTAAGCGCGCGGCAGTACGCGGGCGTTTCGTCGCCGTGAAGTTGCACTGCCGTAATACACGCTTCACAGGCCATGCGCGCAACTGTTTCCGGCGCGTCTTCATTCACGAATACGCCGACGCTTTGCACGGTTTCCGGCAGCGCATTTATAATTTTCCCGGCGTCTGCGGGCGAGAGATAGCGCGGGCTGCGCGTGTAAAAATTGAAGCCGAGCCAATCCGCTCCGGCCTCAATCGCCGCCCGCGCGTCAGTCAGATTCGTAATGCCGCAAACTTTAATGTGCATGAATATTTATGGCAGGCGATGAGAAGGTAGAAACCTAAAACCGGTGCTGCGAATCGCTTTTCGGCCTTTCGCTTTTGCGCCTCTTCTTTAATCGAAAATCAAAGCGCGCAGAGCTTGCTCCGGCTCATCGGTTCTCATCAGTGTTTCGCCGATAAGGAAGCCTTGAAAGCCGAGCGCGCGCAAGCGATGCAAATCCTTTTGTTCGCGCAAACCGCTTTCGCTGACGAACGTCATGTTCTGCGGCGCGTCTTCGATTAGTTTGATTGAAACATCGAGCGAGACATTGAACGAATGCAAATCACGATTATTGATGCCGATGAACGTCGCGCCGCAATTCGTCGCGCGCCGCAATTCGTCGCGCGTGTGAACTTCCGTGAGCGCGTCCATGCCGAGTTCGTCTTCCGCGATGCGTCGCAGCCGCACGAGCGTTTCATCGTCGAGCGCGGCAACGATCAAAAGCAGCGCGTCCGCGCCCGCCGCCGCCGCTTCGTAAAGTTGATATTCGTCGAAAATAAAATCCTTGCGCAGCAACGGCAAACGAGTCGCCGCGCGCACCGCACGCAAATCTCCGAGCGAGCCTTGAAAGTAATCTTCCTCTGTCAGAACGGAGATGCCCGCCGCGCCGCCTGCTTCGTATGCGCGCGCCGTGTGCGCCGGATCAGCCGCCCCGCTAATCGTTCCCTTCGACGGCGACGCGCGCTTGAATTCGGCTATCACGTTGATGCGATCTTTTCTCTTGAGCGCGGCGGAAAAAGCGTGCGAGACTGCATCGCGCCGCGCATCGAACGCCTCCCCGCGCAAGGCTTCGAGCGGGCGAGCGGCCTTCGCCTGTTCTAAACGCCCGCGCTTCTTCGCAATTATCTCGGTCAAAAAGTCCATCTGTGTTTTTAACGCGCGCAGTTTTTAACGCGCGTAGTGAATCTTAATCTTCCGCGTTGGTCACTTCAATCAATCGTTCTAACTTAGCGTGCGCCGCACCTTCGTCAATGCTTTGCTCTGCAAGTCTGGCTGCTGTGCAGAGGTCACTTGTCGCGCCGCCGACAAAGAGTGCCGCCGCCGCGTTGATGACGACAAGCGCGCGTGCTTCGTCGCGGCGTGTGCCGTCGAGAACAGAGCGAATAATGACGGCGTTCGTTTCCGCGTCGCCGCCGCGCAAGTGCGTAATCGGCGCGCGCTCAAGTCCGAAATCTTCCGGCGCAATCTCGAAGGTACGCACGCTTTTATTATGAGCTTCGGCGACAAGGGTGCTTTGCGCGAGCGTGATTTCGTCAAGGCCGTCTTCGCCGTGAACGACCCACGCGCGCTGTGTGCCGAGTTCGACGAGCGCGCGCGCCAAGAGTTCGACGAGCGCCGGATGCCACACGCCGATGATTTGAAACGGCGCGCTTGCCGGATTCGTCAAAGGGCCGAGCAGATTAAAGGTCGTATGCACGCCGAGTTCGCGCCTTACGCTTGCGACGCGCGCCGTCGCTTGATGATAAAGCGGCGCGAACATAAAACAGATGCCGATTTCGTTCAAACACTTTTCAGCGGTTTGCGGCGAAGTCGTGACGCGCACGCCGAGCGCCGCGAGCACGTCTGCGCTGCCCGATTTGCTTGTCGCGGCGCGGCTGCCGTGCTTTGCGACATGGAGACCAGCGCCCGCGATGACGAAGGCGGCGGCAGTCGAGACGTTGAAGGTCTTGGCATAGCTAGAGCCTGTTCCGGCTGTGTCGATAAAGACCGTGTGGCGCGCATTGATTGAAACGGCGCGCGCGCGCATTGCCGCCGCCATGCCCGCGAGTTCTTCGACGGTTTCGCCTTTGACGGCGAGCGCGACGAGCGCCGCAGCAATCTGCGCGTCCGTCGCCGCGCCGTCGAGCAGCGCGTCGAGCAAGGCCGTCGCTTCTCTGCGCTGCAAATGTTCGCCGCGCATTAATCGCAGCAAAGACGCGCGCAAACTCGTGTCCGCGCGCCCCTGCTCGTCCGTGCGCGCGGGCGTCGGCAACAGCCATGCCGGGCGTGTCGCGTGAGCTGTGTTTGCCGCGCTCGATGTGTTTGATGACGGCGGGGCGGCGGAATCTTCGTCGTTCATAACTTGAGGAAATTGGCGAGCAGCTTTTTGCCTTCGCCTGTCAGGATCGATTCCGGGTGAAACTGCACGCCTTCGATTTTTAGCTCGCGGTGGCGCAATCCCATAATCACGCCGTCCGGCGTCGTCGCGGAAATTTCAAGGCACGCGGGCAAGCTTTCGCGTTCGACAATCAGAGAATGATAACGCGCGGCGTCGAAGCGATATTCGAGGCCGTCGAAAATCGTTTTGCCGTCGTGACAAATCTGCGTCGCCTTGCCATGAACGAGTTCCGGCGCGCGCACCACGCGTCCGCCGAAGGCCTGCCCGATGGCTTGATGCCCGAGGCACACGCCGAAGATCGGAATATGACCGGCAAAGCATTCGATAATGGAAAGCGTTGCGCCCGCATCGTTTGGCGTTCCCGGCCCCGGCGAAATCAAAATCTTGTCCGGGCAGCAGTGTTTTTCGATGTCTTCAATCGTCACTTCATCATTGCGGCGCACTTCAATTTCCGCGCCTAACTCGCCCAGATATTGCACTAGGTTGTAAGTGAACGAATCATAATTATCTATAACTAAAATCATTGCTGTAACTTTGTCGTTAAGAAAACTTTGCCACAGAGACACAGAGGCACAGAGCAAGCAGATACATAAAGAGAAGTGCATCGGCTATCCGGCTTTTACTATCTTTCTTCATCTCTGTGCCTCTCCGGTCTCTGTGGCTAATCTTCCGGTGTTGCGAAGCAGATTTATGGCTTCCATGCGGTGGCCTTTCGTCGCCCACGCGAGCGCGGTCAAACCTTCCTTATCCTTCAATTGAATATCCGCGCCGTGCTCTAACAATTCGCGCATAATTTCCGTGTAATCGTTGGCGGCGGCAATCATCAGCGCAGTGCCGCCGACGTTGTTACGCAAATTCGGGTCAGCCGATTTTTCAAGCAGCGCGCGCGCCATTTCAGGACGATTATAATATGCCGTCCAGATAAGCGGCGTGCTCATATCGCCGTCACGCGCGTTTACGTCCGCGCCCTTTGCGAGCAGCAATTGAAAGATGTCCGAATCGTTTTTCGAGACCGCGAGCATCAGCGGCGAACCGTCCGCTTTGTTTTTGATGTTCGGGTCAGCGCCTCTTTCGAGCAATGCGCGCATCACGTTCGCGTTTACGTCGCGCGCCGCACGCGCCAACGCCGTCCGATTATTTTCATCCACAGCATTAACGTCTGCGCCGTTCGCCAGCAACGCGCCGACGATTTTTTGGTAATCCTTTTCGGCAGCGACAATCAAAGGCGTTTCGCGGCGTTCGTTTCGCGCGTTCGGCGTCATGCCCGCCGCGAGAAACAAATTCACCGCCAGTAGATCATTGCCCGCCGCGCTGTCAACAAAGGATTTTTCGTCGAATGGAATGTCCCTGAAGATCAAACCGCGCCGCGCTGTCTCAGGCGTCGGCTTGCCGCCCGCCATATTGATACAGCCCGCAGACACGCATAGCATCGCAGACAAAACAATTATTAACGTGAGACAAGAAATATGCCTGCGAATATGAGTCAACATGCGATTCAATTGCGGCGTAGTTAAAGATTAAATTTTCGCCTTAAGAATTCAATAAAAGATAACGCATTTACAACTCAAGGCTGCGCCTCGCTTATTTGCTTCACACCTTCGGCGCAGGGCGCGACGAGGGCGCGCATGATACGCACGGGCTTAACGGGTTTCTCGCCTTCGACGGCGGCATGATTGATCGCGTCAACGATTTCCATGCCGCGCGCGACGCGTCCGAAGGCTGCGAATGTCGCGTCTAGATGCGGCGCATCTGAAACGAGAAAGAAGAAGTTTGTCGTCGCAGTATTCGGCTTCGGCGTGCGTGCCATCGAAAGAATGCCGCGCACATGTTTGACGTTGCCCGGCTCATCGGGAATGGTGCGGGCAGCGCGGCGCGCCAATTCCGTCGTGTAGTTTGCGCGTGTCGAAAGATTCCCGCCCTGCACGACAAAATCCTTCACGACGCGGCTGAACGTCGTGGTGTCGAAAGCGCCCGACGCCGCGAGATTGAGAAAGTTGCGCACGGTTTCCGGCGCGCTTTCCGGGAACATCTCCGCGACGATTACGCCGCTGCCTGTTTCAAGCGTGACGCACTGCGCCGCCATCTTCTCGACGGTAGCCGTGTCGAAGGGTTCGGGCTTTGCAGCAGCGGCGATTGAAACAGACGGGCGCGCATTCGCCTTCTTCGCTTCAATTCCGGCATTACCTTTAGACGGCTGATTCGGCGGCAGCATTTTATTTTCCTGCGCGCTCACAAACACTGCGTTCGCCGCAACGAAGATCGCCAACGCCGCTACCTGAAACTTACGAGGATAAAACATTTTCACAATCCGCCCTCCGCCATTTCGATTGCGCGAACGAGCGCGCGCGCTTTGTTGATCGTTTCCTCATACTCCGATGCAGGCACGCTGTCGGCGACGATTCCCGCTCCGGCCTGCACGTTCGCTTCGCCGCCCGCGCCCAAATGAATCGTGCGAATCGCAATGCACGAATCCAGATTGTCCGCGTAGTCCATGTACAGAATCGCGCCCGCATAAACGCCGCGCCGTTCGGGTTCAAGCTCACTGATTATCTGCATCGCGCGAACCTTCGGCGCGCCCGTCACGGTTCCCGCCGGAAAACACGACGCGAGCGCATCGAAGCGATTAAGCCCGTCACGAAGCCGCGCGCGCAAGCTCGTCACCAGATGCTGCACATGCGAATAGCGCTCGACTGACATTAGATTTTCGACTTTAACCGAGCCGTAATCCGCGACGCGCCCCAGGTCGTTTCGCCCCAGATCGACGAGCATCGTGTGCTCCGCGACTTCCTTAGCGTCGGCGCGCATTTCTTCGCCGAGCATCCAATCTTCTGTTTCAGTCGCGCCGCGTTTGCGCGTGCCTGCTATCGGGCGATATTCGAGCCGCTGCCCGCGACAACGCACAAGCATTTCCGGCGACGCCCCGATAATCGCCTCGTCGTTTAATTTGAAAAAGTACATGTACGGCGAAGGATTCGTCGCACGCAGCGCACGATAAATCTGCAAAGGTTCAGCCGTCGTTCGCTTGCTGAAACGCTGCGACAGCACCGCCTGATAACAATCGCCCGCCGCAATGCGTTCCTTGACGGATTCAACCGCACTCTCGAATCCGTCACGCGTCCAATTCGACGCAAACTTTCCGCTTTCTTCAACGCCGCGCGCGTCTGCGGCGGAAGGCAGCGACGAATTTTGCCTTGCTGCGATGTCCGGCGCGGCGCTCGATAAAACAGTTTCGATGCGCGCCGTTTCAGCAATCGCCGCTTCGTAGAGTTCGCGCAAGCGCGCGCGGCTTCCGGCGGCTTCTTCCGTCAACACGACGGACATAATTTCCATTTGCTGCCGCACGCGATCAAAGGCCAGCAGCGTGCGGTAAAACATCCACACCGCATCATCCGTTTCACCCGCACCATTGCTGTCGCTGCCGTTATTAGCGCCGCGATTGCCGCCATCGTTCTTCTCTATCGACGGCTCGAACCAGCGCGCCGCGTCATACGCGAGATACCCGACTGCGCCCCCCGCGAGCGGCGCAAGTCCTGTGCGGCGCGCCAGTTTGCGTTCCTGAAAATGCTCGCGGACATAATCAATCGCGCGCGTTTTCGTCAAAGTCTCCGTCGCGCCGTTTCTTTCGATGACGGTTCGAGTGCCGCGCCCGCGCACGACCATCCACGGCTCCGCACCGAGAAACGAATAACGCGCGACGCGCTCGCCGCCCTCCACCGATTCGAGCAGAAACGCATACCGCGCCTCGTTCGCCACACGCAAAAACGCTCCCACAGGCGTCTGCAAATCCGCGAGAATCACGCGCACCACAGGCACTACGTTGCCGCGCTCGGCCTCGCGCTCGAACTCCTCGAAAGATGCGGGTTGCAAATCAAGCATAACGGTTTTCACGAGCCACCATATGAAAATCATATGATACCAGCTTACGCGTGTTAGATGACACTCCGGCGATATAATCTGTCGGGCGCGAAAGTCGGAAGAGATGAGATCGGAGAGTGAGGAGTTAAGCTATTGCTTCCTCTTTATGGAGTGTCGGCCTGATGAATTTTAATAAGCGCCTTTTTTGAAATCGTTCTTTAGCAGAGCACGAAACGTAAAGATCATCGCCAGACAAATCAAAAAAAAGCACAGCGCAAGAAATAAAGGAATCGCCACTAAGCTTGCCGGCGTCAAGAACGATTGCCACTCATTCTTTAGTCCCGCCAATCGCTCTGCAATCGAATGCCAGCGCCACGCGAGCCAGCCGAGCAGAGTTACGACTGCGACTGCCGACGCGATTGCCTGTGTAATCGAGATTGATTGCGTTGCGCGCGCGGCGACGAGTTGCTTCTCGATTAATCGAGCCTTCCAGAGAACGAGTCCGGCAGCGGGCAGAGCAGGGGTTTCGTCACTTGCCGATTCCATCGCCAACATGCGCAGGCAGCGTGCGACGCGAATTGTTTCCCGACAACCCGCGCACACATCGATATGCGATAGCGCGTCTTCATCGAAACGGTTTTCGGAGACGGAACGTAAAATTATTTTCTCTCGGTCACAGACGGAATAATTCATGGTGTCACGCATCGAGGCCTTTTTCTTTAAGGATGCTTGCAAGCTTATGGCGGGCGCGAAACAGCAGCACGCGCACGCTTTTCTCACGGAGTTCGAGCACGCGCGCAATCTCCGCGTGTTCGTAGCCTTCGACGTATGCGAGCCAGAGCAGCGCGCGCTGTTGCGGCTTGAGCATTTGAAAAACACGCGCGATGTCCGGCGTCAACAATTGTTCGCCTGTCATTTCAGTTGTCGATTCATAACGCGGCGTCGTGTGCAGTTGCCACAAGCGCTCGTGTTTAATTTTGCGCCAGTGTGTATGAATCAAATTGGTGGCGATTTTGTAAAGGTAGGCCTTCCGCTGCCGCTCGTTCAGAACCGGCACAACAGCAGCAGCAGCAGCAGCGCGCCACAATCGAAAGAAACTTTCCTGTAACAGATCGTCCGCGAGCGCATGGCTGCCCGACACGCGACAAATATACGACCACAGCGGGCGCGCCGTTTCCGCATAAAAGTCTTCAAAACTTCTATCGTCCATCGTCCGGGATTGTTCGGCGCGGGCAGGCTCGACAGTGCAATCCACTTGTGCTGCGTCTTCGAGAAATGTGGCACGTTGAAACATTTGCGTGAGAGGGAAACGGAAACTTCATTACAGAAAGTTTATGAAGCTATCAAGGCTGTATTATCGGGTTGCGCGCCTGCTGCACTCCGCCCGTCGCATCGAAAAGCCCCCATGTCTTCGATAGGCGATAAGAGATGCCGGCAGAGATCAGGAACCCTGCGCCGAGCGCCAGCGCGATCACGCCGAAGATGGTAAACACTCCTTCATCCGAAGCGCGATAAATCACGCCTAGAAAAAGCAAGCCCATGCCGAGGATCGAGAGAATCGTGCCGTTTTGAATCGAGCCGAGAATTTTGCTCATCGGTGTCACGCGGTCTGAAATCAGGCTGTCAAAGAAACGTTGTCCGGCTTCGGTCTGCAAGTAGGCCGCAAACTCGCTCGCCGAATCGAATTTCTCCAGCAAGCGATTATGCAGTTCGGTCTGCGTGCGAACGTTCACGCGGTGTCGCATGGCGCTCACGCAAACGCCGATCACCCAACCGACCATCACGATGAAGCTTATTGAAATTAAAATCGGAAGCAGAAAAGGCATGATGCCTTCCAGCTGCGAATGTCCCATGGCGGCGCTCCTTAACCAAAGTTTTCTCTGAAGGATTCGCGCAGGATTTCGCGCGAGCCAGTTCGTTCCCGTTTCAGATATTCGTTATAACGCTTCAACTTGCCGTCAGGTTAACAGCACAGGCGAAAGTTTTTGGCGAAGAGGATAGAGGACGCACCAATTGGCAATATGTTCTTCGACGATCTGCGGGACACTTTCAATGCGGAATGTCTTTTCATGCTAACATAAAGCGTGTTTTGCGTTGCCGCAGAAACCATGTAATCGTTCATTTACATTCGGAAATACGGCGGCAACGTTGCGTGCATCGCCGGATAAGGTAATATCGCTCTTTGTCGCAAAGGCGGCTCACGTCATCGCTGAAAAACTCGCGCGCCTTTTTACTCGATTCCCTTTATGGCAAGTGGTCTGGCAATTCATATTGTCGCCGGTCTCGGCACACACACGGAAGTGCTGATGCAGGATCGCATACGCGTCGGCACGGGCGCGGATGCGGATTTGCGCGTCGATTCGGCAGCAGTGCCGAGCGGAACGACAGGCCGCGCGGCGCTGCTCGAACTAACGCGCACCAACGGCGCTTACCATGTCACCGGTTTCGATTCCTCGCTCGGCATCACGCACAACGGCGCGCCGCTCGTCGCAAACACGGAGATTGCCGACGGCGACGAAGTGCGGCTCGGTTCTTCTGATTACGCTTTGCAGTTTTTTCCGGTGCGCCACTCGCCCGCCGCCGTCGTCTCATCACGTTACGAATCGCAGGTCGCGCCGTTTATCGAAAACGCGGCGCTTGAATCGTCTGCGACGGCGCGCCGTGATGACGCGAAGATTTTCCTGCGCGAATTCACGCGCGAACTCGTGCGCGAAATCAGCGTCACGACAAAGCTCGTTTCGCTCGCGCTGGTGGTGGCGCTCATCGGCGGGCTGCTTTACATAGGCTTTGCGATGTACAAGGAGTTGCAGTTCAGCCGCCGCTTAATCAACGATCAAAAAACGCAGCTCGGAACGATGCAGGATCAGGTCAAGCGCACCAACCAGCAGTTAGAGGAAATTGACCGCTCCAACCAAAGCATTATCACGAGCATTTCCTTTGCGCCGAGACTTCGCACAAGCTACGGCAACGGAGTTTGTTTGATCGCAGGCTCGTTCATTTTCGTCGATCCCAGCACTAATCGCCCTTTGCGTTATCCAGAACCGCAGCAAAGCGCAGACAATGCAGACTCCATAACGTCCGGCATGGCGGGCGAACCGCAGTTGACCCCGCAGGGCAGCGGAACCATCGCCGAATTTGAATTCGTCGGGACAGGCTTCCACGTTGGCGACGGCTACGTTTTAACTAACCGCCACGTCGCGCAGCCTTGGCTCGCGGGCGACCAGCGCGTGCAGAGTTTGAGCAGCACAGTCAAAGCGCGCCCGCGCCTGAAAAAACTCGTCGCTTATTTCCCTGAACACCCGCAGCCGATTCCCTTGCGCTTCAAAGAAGCATCGCAACGCGACGATCTGGCCGTTTGCTCGTTCGATATGAAAGACCCTAAAGACAATCCTACGGATATTCCGATTCTTCCGCTCGATGTGGATTCGGATGCCGTTGCCATCGGCAAGGAAGTGGTTTTAATCGGTTATCCTTCGGGGCCGGATCGCTTGCTCGCGCGCCTGGATAACGATACGGAAGCGCGCGGCCTGCAAACGCGTTGCGGAGCATCCTTGCAGTCCTTGCTCGGCTGTTTGTCCGACAAAAATTACATTCAGCCATTGACCACGCGCGGACACATCACAGACCTCAATGCGCGCCGCATCGCTTATGACGCGACCACCGCCGAAGGCGGCTCGGGAGCGCCTTTGTTCGGTCAATCGGGGCGCGTGATCGGCGTCAACTTCGCTGTCTTTGTGGAAAATTCCGCATCGAATTTCGCGGTGCCGATTCGTTACAGCTTTGCACTGCTGCAGAGCGCTGGAATGACGCTTCCCGAACAGCCGCCTATGGAAAACAAAAATGGCGGCGCAGTCTCTTCCAATTCAACCTCGCGGAACGCTAACTCAAACTCGCGGAACGCTAATTCAAACTCCACTGCAAACACGCGTTGATGTATGAACAACGTGTAACCTGATATTTCATTTCCCGCCCGATTTGCTACAAATTATCACTGCTATTCATTGTGAACCTTTTTGACACGAAGTTTCGTATTCATGTAACCTTGCCGTTTTTGTCGTAGGCTTGCGCGCTCTTTTCTCCGGCGAGAATTAAAAACGGCGGGCGGCAACGCTCTCGCAAGGCGGCGTCATCGAACGAAACTCGACGCGTCGGCTGGTTAGGATAACGCAGGACACTTCAAAAAGTGTCACATAACAAACAGACATCGCGTCTTAATCCTGCAAGACTAAGAAAGCCATTGCAGGCGATACGTCAAATCGAAGGTTTATCGGATCGGCCTCGCGTAGCGGTTAAAAGAAAAGGACAGAGGCCATAGAAGGCTATGGCGGCTGTGATGAATGGCCTCGCCGGATACGTCTACGCCAACCGGACAAGAGGGTAAACTATGCAGAGCGTTTTACGAAAACTGCGCGTGAGCAGCGCAGTCTTGAGCAGCTTCTCGCTTCTATTCGCAATTACTCTCTCCGGTTCATTCAACTGTCAAGGCCAAACACTTCCGGCTCCGAATTCGATTAAAGAGACGGCTGCTGATGCTGAAGAGCCACTCGCGCTTCCTGCCGTCGCGGCAAACGCTTTGCCGGAATTTCGTCTGGAGCGATTGCCCGTCGCCAACGGAGCCGAACTAATTACAATCTTCGGCAAGCTCTCCGCTTCCATGCGCGACGACGACAACACGAGCGCGTCACAGGAAGTTCCGCTCATTAGTTTGCTGCGCGATACATTAAAAGACACAGACCCGGAGAATGACAGGCTGCGGTATGTGTGGATGCTGACCTACACAAATCCTTCCGCGAAACAAAAAGTCGCCGCCGCCGTTCCATTTCTCTACGCTCATATTGAAGACAAAAAGCGCGCGTCTCAAAGCGCGCCGCCGCCCTTGATCGACCTCGCCGCCACAGGCCATAGAGTCTGGGGGCATTTTTTCTGGACGGCGCTGCAAACCGCTTTGATAGACCCGGTCAGTCTTTCCGTTAAAGCTTCGGCGCGAACATATCGACGCAACACCGTCGATTACCGCGAAGCACACATTGCGCGCGCGCTCGCGGTGCTCTCGCTCTACGAAACAACAAACGGCGCGGAAAAGACAAACGGCGCGCCGCACGCTTTATCCGCGCAGGAGCTGCACGAAATTCAATCGCGTTTGCTGCTTTCGGAAAAGCTGTTGGGCGGCATTGTCGATGACGTTCAACTGCCGCGCGTTTACGGCAAGCACGTTGCGGACACAAACGATGTGCGCGGACACAATTGGGAATTGCTGCGCCAGCGCGCCGAAGCCGAAGCGCTCTTTTTCGAGCCGCTCGAATTGCCCGACGGCAGCGCCACGCACGCCTTGATATATGTCTCGCGCGCAGACTTGGAGCGCAAAGCTGATCGAAGTTTCGACAAACGTTTTCTGAATATCGCAAGCCCTTGGCGCGACCAAAAATTGCTTTCGTGGAAGGGCTACACGCAAACTGTTTATCTGGATGCAGACAACAACCGCGTGGCGAAGGAGACGCCGGGCGCGCGCAAGAATGAATTGATTCCGCTTGCGCTCTACGGTTTGGATCATCCGAAGATTCCGATCTTGCTTGTAGACTTTCGCAATCAACTGAATCCGAAAAAGCGCGAGGTGTCGCGTCGCGCGCTCGAAGATGTCACGCGTAACATTCTTTCGCTCTCGCGCTTCGGCGATGTTCCCTATTTTTTCGGGCGCACGCTTTATAATTTCGTGACGAACCGGCGCGGCATGGACGTTAATCAACCTTCACGCCTTCGCGCCGTTTCGCAACTCAAACTGCTGCTCGCGCTCAATGAAACGCTCGACCCGCAGCTACGCGACAACATAGACCGCAGGCTCGACGCTGTTTCAAGTAATCCGCTCGACAACGATTACGAGGCGGAATCACAGCTCGCGCGCCGTCAATATGCTGCGCTCGTCGATTACGCGCGGCGTCCCGAAGGATTGCCCGCGCGTCTAGAGCTTGACCGTCGCGCCGAAGCCATGCCGCTTATACACGGGCGCGCCGAACGAACTCTTTTTCGCGCCGCCAACATTTTGAGTTTCAATCTTTACACGCATAAGGAAAAAAGCTCCGCGACGCTCGATACAGGATTAGATGTTCAACGCCGCCTCGCCTTTCACGAACGCTTTTTGCGCGAAGCATCGCGTAGCAGCCCGCAGATTGAAGTCGTGCAAAACATTGAAGACGTAAAACGCAGCTTGCGCTTTGTCGCCGAGCACGGCGCGGCAGCCGACAAAAAGACAGCGCTGGCGACGGCGCGTATTTTCGCTAACACGCAAGACGATGAAACGCGCCGCCTCTGCATCAACGGCTTGTACCGCATCAATAATGAAACGGCGAAGAAGGAGCTTTTGCATTTGTATCAGGACGGGCAGATCGAAGCCGTGTGGCGCACGTTGAGCGCAGAATACTTGCGCATGGCCGTGCGCGAAGAACAACGCATTGCGCCCGCCGACGCGAAAATTATTTCGGCTGTGGTTGGACAGTGACTGTGAATTTATTGCACCCGACGAAAATTCACCGGCGGCGAAATGGCGCTTTTATTTTCACCGCGCCGCTTTTGTTAATGCTGCTGTTGGCGGCAAACGTCTGCGCCCAGACCAAGCGTGTTGTTGTCATCAAAGTCGATGGTCTGCCATACGACATGGTTGATCGTTTCGCGCGCGAGCGGGATGCGCGCACGGGCAAAAGTTTATTGCCTTGGATCACGCACGTCTTTTACGAACGAGGCACGCGCGTCGCAAACTTTTACGTGCGCGGCATGAGTCTCTCCGGCCCTTCATGGTCGCTCCTCGACACAGGCCAGCACTTGCAGATTAAAAGCAACGTGGAGTTTGACCGCTACACTTTGCATTCCTACGATTATCTCAACTTCATTCCCTTTTACATTAATTATTCTCTCTCTCGTCGCGTCGATATGGCGGGGCCGGAAGTTCTCGACGAAGTCGGCGTGCCGCTCTTAATCGACGCCTACCCTTACGCCGAACGCCATCAAAGCTTTCAGCTTCACCAGCGCGGCGTGCGTTGGTCAACGCTCGAACGCGGCCTCAAAAACAGTCTCGCAGTCAGCCCGCGCGAACTCATCGATGAATGGACGACAGGCTTCGACACGCGCAATGTCGTGATGGGGCAATTAGAGCGCGAGCTAATCGAAAAACTAAACGATCCGCGCATACGCTATCTCGATTTTTACACGACGGAATTCGATCATGCTGCGCATCATAACCGTGACCGCCAGACGCATCTACTCGCCATGCAGGATGTCGATGCGCTCGTCGGGCGTATCTGGACAGCAATCCAAAAATCTCCGATGGCCGCCGATACCACGCTTATACTCGTTTCCGATCACGGCACGAATACGGATGAGCGTGTGTACAGTCAAGGCTACAATCTGGTGAAGCTTCTCGGCAGTCAGGCGGGCGGCGGTCATCACGTTATCACCAAGCGCCGCGTAATGAACGACTACGCGCTGAAAGGCATTTATCCGCTGGTGCCGCTGATTACCACAACAACGCCCGATTCTTATTACCTGAAAAATCAAAGCACCGATTACCCGACGGCGCTGCTTGATTTCGACGGCAACGAACGCGCCGCGATTCACCTGCGCGACAGCGACCTCAATGTGCTTCACATACTTTTACAAGAGCTTCAACGCAAAGACGCAGACGCCCGCTTGCGCTCCGCGTTGAGCGATGCCTTCTTTGCCACGATTGACCGGCGACGCGGCGAATGGGAAAAGGATTTGGCGGGGCTACGCGAAGAACTCGGTGCCGTTCGATTGCTCATCGACAAACAGCGCGCCCTCGCCGCATCGCAGCCGAAGAAATGGACGCAGTCAGACAAGGACGCCGGACTCGATCAGGATTCGCGCCGCATCTTCGCGCGCACGGACGCGATGATTTCCGACGAGCGCAAATATACAGAGTATGCGCAAACGCTCGCTAACCTTCTTGCGCTGCGCCGCGAAAGTTTTGATCCGCAGCGTATTAAGATAGAAAACGTGCTTCAAAAAGGCGCGATGGGCGACAATAATTCAATCGGCGAATTGCAGAACTATGTGGCGGGCGTTGGGTCAAACGGCTTCGTGCTGACGGGTACGGGCGCGCTCGACATGCAGAAAAGTTTTGCGCGCGTCGATTATTTCGCGCTTTTGCATGACACGACTGTACGCAATAATGTGCAAACAGGCGTCGGTAATCGCCCGATTGATTTTGTCGCCACGATTATTTCTCCGTCTCTCTTAAAGGGACTCATCGAAGATGACGCGAGCAAGCTTTCGCAGGCAATCTGGCTCTACGGCGGGCAAAACAAACAGGTGCTGATACTCGCGCGCGAGGATGAACAGGGACGCTTGAGCTTGCGTTATCTGCCCGTCCAAAATTTAGTTCAAGATGCGGATGGCGCGATACATTTCGAGCACACAGAATGGCGCGAAGGCTTCCCGCTCAAGATATGGGAAGACGCCGCACTCCAAGTGCCTGAAGGCAATTCCACTGATCGTTGGTTGAACGCATGGCACACGGATACGGAGTGGCTCGAAGCACTTCATCGCACCAAATACTCGAACGGCGTCGTCGGTTTGGCCGAACAATTTATCGGGCACAAAGCCGACGCGCTCGATGCAACGGCACAGAATCTTTCGCGAAACGAAAAACTGCTGCGCGAGTTTCGCCAGCGCCAGCGCGATCTGGTCGCAACGGATTTGCTTCTTGTCGCCAACGATCATTGGAACTTCGATGTGCGCGGCTTTAATCCGGGCGGCAATCACGGCTCCTTCCTTCGCGTCTCGACACATGCCACGCTGATGTTCGCGGGCGGCGCGCGCACAGGCATTCCGCGCGGGCTTAGCGTTGAAGAGCCGTATGATAGTTTAAGTTTCATGCCGACCCTGCTGGCATTGACGGGCGCACTCGAAGACGACGGGCGCACACCTATTTCCGCGCTATGGCAAAAAGGTTTTCGTCAGTTTCCGGGACGCATCATCGAAGAAGTTTTGACAAAGGACGCAGGCCGCGAGAAAGTTCCCTTAAGACATGAAAGATTCGGAGCCGCGCCGTAATGATAGCGGATGAAGAAGTGACGAAGATCGGCGAAACATCAAACGACACGATGCCATTCGAGTCGCCCGCGACGGAGATTTTGCAGGGTGGTTCAAAGGGCGCGCGCCGCTCGATGTTGTGGCTGCAGGGCGTGGCTTTTTTCCTTGGCCTCGCGCTGCTCGTTTACGTTATCAATAAAGTCGGCGTGCAACCGATCTTCGACGCGCTCAAACGCATCGGCTTCGGATTTTTCATACTGCTCCTCATCAGCGGAACGCGCCACGCCCTGCGCGCGCTGGCGATGAGCCGCGCCGTCTCGCCCGAACATCGCCGCTTCAATTTCTTTCAAGCGCTTTCGGCGCGTCTCGGCGGCGAAGCGATCAGCTTTCTCACCTTCACGGGGCCATTGCTAGGCGAAGCAACGAAGGTCGCGCTTTTGAGCAAGCGCGTGCCGCTCGTCTACGGCGTTCCGGCGCTCGTCATAGATAACCTGCTTTACAATTTCTCGGTTGCGATCTTTATTTTGAGCGGCGCGTGCGTCATGCTCGCTTCGTATCGCTTGCCCGTCGTCGTCGGCTACGCGCTCATTACGATTGCGGCGGCGGCAGGTCTGACGATTGCCGCCGTCGTCATCGCAGCGAGTCGCCGCGTAATGCCGCTCACATGGATGGTAGAACGGTTGGCTCGCTTTCGCGTCGGGCGCAAGCTTTTCTTGAAGCGCGGCGGACAAATCAATCGCCTTGAAACGGATATTTACGATTTTTATAAACATCGCCGCGCGTCTTTCTTCGCAATGCTCTGCTTCGATTTTCTGTCGCACGCGATGAGCGTCACGGAAGTATATGTGACGCTCAGGATGCTCGGATTTCATCCCGGAATCGAAGCCTCGCTCGTCATCGAATCACTGACCAAAGTCATCAACTTTGTGTTCGGCTTTGTGCCCGCGACCATCGGCGTTTACGAAGGCGGCACGGGTATTATTTTATATACGCTCGGTTACGCCGCCGCCGCCGGGCTGACGCTTGCCTTTGTGCGCAAGGCAGGCACGGTTTTCTGGACGGCGGTAGGCATTGCTATACTCATCTGGCGTGGCGTGCCGAATGCTGTGCGCCGCTTAACGGAAAAAAGCCCACGTTTACAAAAACTTATGGACAGCTTAGTGCTTTCAAACATCGCGCACAGACCCGCGCGCACCTTCGTCAGCGTCTTCGGTATCGCGCTCGGCGTGCTGTTAATCGTTTTCACAGTCGGACTCGCGCACGGCATTTTGCGCGAACGCGGGCGGCGCGACTCAAACATCAACGCGGAAATACGTGTCAGCGCAGCGGGTTCAATCGGCTTGATCGGCTCGCAGCCCTTCGCGTTGCCGCTCTCGCGCATCGAAGAGATTGCGAAACTCGAAGGCGTGCGCGTCGCCGTTCCGCTCGGACAAAGTTTTGATAAAAGCGAAACAGGATTCGGCAGCCGTTTAATTGACGGCATCGACTTTGATGAATACACGCAGGTCGGCAATTTGAATTTGACGGAAGGCACAAGGCTACCGGAAACGGGCGATGTCGCCATCGTCGATACTACATGGCAGAAGGAACACGACAACGCGCACGCCGGATCGAGCGTCACTTTATTTGAACGCCCGTTTCGCATCGTCGGCGTTTACGAGCCGCCGAACGGCGCGCGCATTAAGATACCTTTGCGCACGATGCAGGAACAATTAAGCGGCGAGGGTCACTGCACGGCGGTGCTCGTCGCCTGCCAAAACCCTGCGCAGCAAGAGCAAGTCGCGGCGCGCATAAAAGAGCGTTTCCCGGACGATCAAATTATTTTCACGCGCGATCTTCAAGAACTCTATGCGTCCGGCGTCCCTGCCCTCAATGTCTTTATCAACGTTGTCGTCGCCGTCGCTTCATCCATCAGCACGCTCGTCATACTGCTTGCGATGTACACGACTGTGACGGAGCGCACACGACAAATCGGCATCCTCAAATCGCTCGGCATGTCGAAAATATCAATCGCATGGGTGATCGAACAGGAAGCGATTCTCGTCAGCGTGATGGGCGTCGTGGTGGGACTCCTCTTGACGCTGCTCGCGCGCTTTGCGTTGATGCGCTCGACTTCTCTGCGCGTCGAACTCGAACCGAAATGGATTGCCGTCGCGCTCGGCGTCGGACTCGCGGGCGGCACGCTCGGCGCGCTCTATCCGGCATGGCGCGCGGCGCGGGCTGATGCAGTCGATGCTTTGAGCTACGAATAAGTTTCATCGTAACCGAGTGTTCGCAAGTATGCCTGCACCGCGTTGAATAGCCCGATTTCCAGCGCGTCCGAGACAAGCGCATGGCCGATGGAAACCTCTAAAATGTTTGGGATAGAACAGAACTTTTCCAGATTGTGTAAATTCAGGTCGTGTCCGGCATTCACTCCGAGGCCGATGTCGTGAGCCGTTTCTGCTGCCATCGCATACTGCTGAAAAACTGTTTCCGATTTGCCGCCGCCGTAAGCTGCCGCGTAAGGTTCTGTATATAACTCGATTCGATCCGCGCCGATCTCTTTCGCCCGCTGAAGTTGAATGCTATCAGGATTCATAAAGAGGCTGACACGGATTCCCGTATCTTTCAATTCTTCAATAATCGGTTTGAGTCGTTCACCATGTTCGCCAAGTTCCCATCCATGATCTGACGTAAATGCTTCCGGGCTGTCGGGTACTAAAGTACATTGCGTTGGCCTCGTCTCGCGCACCATTTGCATAAACTCC
>JAABUK010003937.1_pt1 | contig 24663 bp, 23 predicted proteins | sample 5559141 | NCBI WGS metagenome assembly JAABUK01 (sample SAMN10711869, study PRJNA513367) | rock metagenome | isolation source: Antarctica rocks | place: Antarctica: Victoria Land, Pudding Butte nord | collected 2016-01-03 | reverse complement strand
AAGGAGGGTTGTTATACGATGAGAGTATTGGATTATAGGAGGTGGGAATTGTGGGAGTGTGAGGAGGCGGGGGGTTGGTATTTGATGGGATTGTTGATTGGTAGAGAAGGCGGAGACTGTGCGGGAGTGTGAGTATCTGCTCCATGTACTATCGTAGTTCCGGCTTCTAGTAGATAGAGCACAATTCCTTGGATTCAATTCTTCTGCTGCTGAAGTAGTAATGGTTTCGTATTTTGGTTGTGTCGGTGCCGCAGCTAAACCCTCGCTTTAGTACTAACGCTTTGTTGGGGCTTTGGCAAATGTGCTGTCTTGGCCTTGTTGTAGTTGTTGGAAATAGTAGTTGATTGTTGCGTTCAAGCTGTGACGTCTTTAGGTGGAGAAGGGATCGGGAGCATGTAGGCAAAGAGTCCTGCTTTGACTGAGGAAGCGGAGATAACAAGAATATGTCAATGAGTAAACGAAGAAGTGCTAAAGACCATGACGTGCTGCCTGATGCTCGTAAGCAAGAGCTTGGCATCTGATACTAGAGAATTGAATAGCAAACCTTCGAGTCTGCTCTGTACGACTCCTTCATGTATCGATCTGAATGAGTTGGTCTACTTAGGACTCATGATATCTGTCTTGTCTCATTCGTCGTCGATCGGCGGTTGAATTGGTGTATCCTCCTTTACTTGAATCGAGTGGACAACGTCTCCAGCGAATTTCGATCATTCGTGAGCTATGACATTGACACGGAAAAGCGTAATGGCATGCAGCTCGGCGAGCTTGGCTTTACCTACCATACCCTATGCACGTTATATGCAGGCTGACTGGCCCAGTACTATCACCATCGCCAGCAAGAAAAGAATCATTGTAAATTCACCGTGAACAGTAATGAGCTCAAATCCTGTTCATTGCTAATGGTGGTATGGGCCAAAGTTTAGATCGAAAGCTGATGATTATATCCATCGCGCTTCAACTTCCAGAGTGCTAGCACTTTCCTCATCCAACTTCTTCTCTCCTGCCTCACCCTTGGCGAAATCTCCGTCTCTCTCCTCCTCATTTTCACCTACCTGCGCGAATCGACTGATCTTCCTTAATCCATGCCCATACTTTATGAACACCACAGGCGTAATGCAAAACAATGTCGCAACAGCAGCAAAGATACTCGTTGAGACATTCGCACCCAAGCCAGTGTACATCGTGTATGTGAAGAGCGGAAACACAGCCGCCATGAGTGTTCTCGCCAGACTGAGCGAAGAACAAGCGGAGGCGGCATATGGCCCATACGAATCAGTCAGGTATCCAAAAAGGATGTAAGATAGATCGTTCGTAGCGTAGCCGACCAGTATTAGGCCTATCATGGAGACGCTCCAGTGGACATGCTGTACTCGAGGTGGTACGGTCCACGCGAAGAGCCAGAGACCAATAGCGAGAGCTGGGCAGGCTGTAACGAGCGAGCCAACCTTTGTCTCGGGGCGGACTGGGCGACTTTCTTGACGGTTCCGCGTGAATGTCTTTTGGTCGTAGACGCGGGGAATGACGTTTATCAATAGACCGATAAGGAGGGGTATGAATGCGAGAGAAGATGTCGTTGATACTGCAAAACCAAATTCAGTGTATACGACAGTGAGGCCCACTGTGAGACCGTAGATCAAGCTAAAGGAGATCGCCATCAAAGCAGCGCAACAGAAAACGATAGGCTCTGTGACCAGAAACCTTAGCGGGCGGAAGAGGCTTTCTTGTGCAAAGCCCTGTAGTGTAATTTTCTTCTTTTCCGGACATCGGAGTGAATAGACGCCGGTCTGCTTCTCAATCGTTTTAACTTTGCACTCCAGGAGATAGCCGGTGCGACTCTCATTGAGGAAACAAGACGCAAGGATCCCTATACCGGATACAATTGATGAAATGTAGAACACCCATCGCCAGCCTGCATATGCAGTCATATACTCTGAGTAGATCGGTCCGAGCACAAGGCCCATGTTTCCAATCAAAGTGTATATGTATACGATCCAGATCCGGGTCTCGCTGTTGTACATGTCTTCAAAGCTCCCGAAAGCGACAGTGGCAGGGGTTGCTGAAGCAAAACCGGTTATGAAGCGTCCGAAGCAGACAGCAATCACTGATGGAACTGATGCAATCATGACATTGAAGGCACAATACACTGCGATTGACACGATGTAGAGTGTGCGTCTGCCAAATGTCTCGGATATGGGTGAGCAGACAATGCTTCCTGTAGCCTGGCCAATGAGGTATCTAGGAGTATTGACTTCCGTGAGTCGCGTTCGCTAAGGAAACACGCGATCTTACAAAGATGTGAACATAAAGTACCCAAGGGTCCTAGATATGCCGTACTCAACGCGTCCTGAATCCGATGCGGCGGTCTATTTGAGATGAATTTGTCAGATTCGTTGATGATGGATGAAGGACAACACGTGCCCCAGAGGAACTTATCGCCGTCATCCAAAACTCGAAGAAGCAGACGAGAGCAACGTTGTATGTTTTCTTTCCCGTCGGCCAATTCCGTGGATGCAGTTTCGCATCTGGTATCCATTTGACGAAACCTTCTTCCTCGACAAGTAAGTCATGTTGCGATAGTCTGTTACGAACATCTAGGTCTGTGTGGCTGGAGGAGAAAGACGACATCACAATACGTGAAGTGATAGCTCTACCATGAGAGTGAGGCCCTTCAGCTGTAGTCATTCATTCCAAAGCAATGGCGGCATTCCTCGATACGGAATGCGGAAAGACACATGGCTGCCAAAGCCGCCTAGGCGGACATTGGCGTCGAGGGATGGCGTCCCACTCAGCACAGCATAAAGGGTAGGAGTAATTTAAAGGTGCACCTCGGCAGGAGTGGCATGAGCGAGTTGGCGGACTCTGTTACGGCGACGACGCAACGGGAGTGTTGCTAGCAGCACTCGTTTATTTGGAAATGCGCCTCTAGTGGTATTAGTCTGACGACGAATTGATCCATTATGCTGACTCTTGAAGCATGTAAGGTGTCGAGCTGCCGTTCCCAGCAAGCAAGGACAGATCGGATCCCGGCGGAAGCGCCTATCTCGGATTGGTCCCGTCGTATTCTACCTTGGCACCTTGGTCCTTCAAGCCATCTCCGAATCCTACTTTACCCATCGTCCCCCAAACTAGACGATTCGATCCGGAAATGTATAGGCTTGAAGCTTCCACCACTCGACTGCAAGGCTGAACACGCCGTCAATCCAATCGTCAGATCCATATCGGCCTCGAAAGTAATGTGATCTCCAGCTTTGCTCAATGGCGGCTCGACCCTCAACTCACCCGTCTTTCCATCAATTGGCACATTCATGAAGCAATTGAATGCCACGGGGATTTGGTCAGGCGTGATACCGTGAGGTTCCAGTGCAGCGGATAGGTTACCAAAGCAGCCACGGTGGGGCTCCTTGTCGCCGTAGATGATGCGGAAGGTCTCCTTGCTACAGGGTGTGAGAAGAAAGTCGTGTCGGCCCACTGTGTCTTCGATGATACGGAGCATCACGTTGCTGCGATTCGAGTAGAGTGGATCACCTGTAGTCAAGTAGATGCGGCTGGCATAATCGAGAGTCCGTCCGGAAGATATGACTTCTTTGTGATCATGGGAGTTGAAGGCTAGAAGGTCAGAGACCTGTCCACCACGTGGATCGATGACTGTCAATCGTTGGCCTTTCTTCAGTGTGAAGGCTTTGCCTGATCGAATGGGTATTTCGACGGGCTGACTGAGATCGTTTTGAGCCATGCCGCTGTAATTGGTCAACCCACTGGCATAGGAAGAAGGTAGCAAGCCGGCGAGATGTTCTGGATAAGGTTGATGGTGACTATGTGAGATGTGGTTTTAACACTCAAGCAGTATGGAAATGAGGCCGGCCGCCGGCCGCCGGCTTCCGCGCCACTCGCGGAAAGATTCCGCTAAATTAGATAACTTACATCAGTAAAGACCCAGGTTAATTTGACATCATACTTACGTGCACCATGGCGTACGAGCTCTTCTTGGTTAGTATAGGCGGGCGAGACATTACGCCATCCAGCCAGTGTCCTCCATGGCTCGACGAAAGCGGTGGAAGAGGGTACGTCACCAAAACAAGATTCCGCCTGTTTCCAGTGGCCTGGTCGAAGATCTGGACCATACCATAAACAATTGTGGTCACAGCAAGCCTGACATCTAAATGGACGATTCGATTGATCTATGTCATTCCGTAACAACCTGACTGGTCCGGAGGCCGGATTGCGTATATACTCCGGGCGAAGCTACGCACGTCATACATATCCATTTCGCCATCTCCCAGTAGTCCATGCTCACTTCTGGGCTGTGGACATTCAGCTTGACGCAGGCAACCCTGACATAGCAAAGGCAGAAGCAATCTCGCGATGCAATTCACTATTGACGTACTCATCTTCCTCCTCGGCGTCTCTATCGCTGTCATCGTAGATTTGAAGCCGAAGCATGGCTGGTCATTGTTGGAAGATGTGTTAAAGGAGCTTCGGTCCATTACCAACGCATGCATAGCAACACGGGCTCCTCGTAAAGACGGAAAAGCTGAAAGCGAGCAACGTCTGCTACCACTTGACGATGTCGAATTGTTGACAAAGTATTTGTGATGCCCAACCTTACGCCAAGCATGCTGCTAATGACAAAATCAGAGCCCAATGCGAGCAGCTTCCAGAGGAGAGTTGGCAACGGCAAGCATATGAGGAGGTTAAGTCAATCCTTCTCGCCCGGAATCCTGGGGCCAAGAAGTTCCCCTGCATCTACGCCACCGCCGGCTACAGGCACAACGAGCATCGATACACATTCATGCATTCCGAAGATCCGACCGAGCCTCGAAACATTCGTCTTCTGGCTAGTGCAATGCGCGCCTATCTCCAACAGTCGTATTCCATGGGACCCAACACCAGCCTTGTCATAATCCATCCGGCATCGCCACACACGAAGTTTTCGGTCAAGTCATACCGAAAAAAGTTCTGGGATACGCTCCGGGGTTTGCGTATCTGTGACTTGAAAGCCTGGCCCTCTGACATTCCCACCGAAACGGATGCGCCCAAATGGGCTTTCTGCTTTGATGGAGTACCATGGTTCCCTGCTGCAATGACACCAGCACATGAGCAGCGGCACTCTCGTTACGCGCCAAACTTCGTCATTGCTATGCAGCCGAAATGGGTCTTTGATAACCTCTTTCGAACCCTCGAGAAACGTCGCGCAGCAGTTGAAGCGGTCAGGAAGCTGATGCCCGCATTTGATGAGATCGAACCGAGCCCGGATCTGTCAGCGTATGGAACAGAGGGTACGACTGAGGCACATCAATACTACTTGCTGGATGAGAACAAGACATCTCACTGTCCGTTTGCCGATTTGGATAGATAGTTTGAAGGAGTTCTCGGAGTTTCCTTCGAATCTAAAGCATAGCGTCATCAGCATTGTGAGCGCTTTGTCTGTAGTCGTTCTCGACCGATCAAAAGTAATACTTGTTGTTATCATGAATGGTAGTCCTGTAACGTATCCGTATGTCGAAGTGGTCATTTGGCATAGGTCAGCGGAAGATCAATGGGCGAAAAGTTACCACTGGAGGTATTAAAGGCATGGCCTCCAAGTCCCTTTCCCCAAAACATTCATCCTAAGCTGGGATTGTTGGCTCCAGCTGCCGGAGAAGGTCTTCCTCAATCTGCCGCAACCTGCTGCCCGGATCCCGCCTCGACAAAACCTTTCAACTCCCTGTTCCACTGCCCAAACCTTTCCACCAGTGTCTTCCCTACAAACAGCTTCACAAGCCACGCCAACGGTCCACTGAACGTTTCATAAACATCATAGACCGTCTCCCCCTCAGCATCCCCTTGATATATCTCATGTACCCGCTCAGTCCTCAGCGCCCAATCGGGGTATCCCTTCCCAAGCCACACAATTTTAAACCCGCCGCGCCCTGAGCCTTCAAGTTCATCGAGGCTGGTCATCAGAAGCCTCATCTTGACAATTGTCGACCTGCCGCGCCCAGCCATATCGACATGTTCGGTGAAAGTGGTGTCGGGGCGTAGGCGTTGCTTGGAGTCGCTGGACGCATCTGATATTGTAACTCGAGGTACGAAATTGTTCCATTGCGGCCATGTAGAGGTGTCGAGGAGAGTATCGAGGATGTGTTGAGGTTGGGCTTTGACGGTGATTGTTGCGCGGACGGTGAAGGCGGCGCCTGATTGAGAACCCCAGTGGGGGGTGGGGAGGGGCGCGATTAGCTCTGCTTTCAAGTCGTTCGCATGGGAAGGAGCAGCCATCGCAATGAATCCTTTGAGGGGAAGGTGTCCAAAGAGTGTGTCATGGTTCTGTTGAAAAGGAATAAAGGTGCCTAAGGTGATCGATGACGATTCAACACATAAGGTACCTAGTTCTTAAAGCAACGCTAGCATGCCAAGAACCCATCTACGGAGATACGGACCAATCAGCATCTTAGCGTTGGCCAATATCGCTCAGGCCGCACTTACCTCCCTACCAAAGATCTTTTTCGAAGAACACCCCCTCAGCATCAACGCTCTCAGACTCTTGCATGAATCAAAGTCACGAGAATCTTCCTCGTGAACCCATCTCTGGTGACGGTGAGAAACGCTTGAAATGGTGAATCGATATGTCGTTCGCTCGAACGAAAATAGCACCCCAATAGCCCCACCATCAAAGTCACGATAGTGTGGCCAAAACCGGGCCTTGCCATGCCCGCGGAGAATTGTTGAGGGTCATGGCGGACCGAGCCCGCTTAGCTGAGACTCGAAATCCAGCTTTGTCTGTCCGGATGGCCATGGAAAATGAGCCATGTGTGCCTTGAGTATGCGAAGATACATTGTGAGAGTCTAGTGACAGTCAAAAGGACCGAAAACAATGCCTTGCGGATCAACTAGACGACATGTTCTATATCTTCTCAAGCGGCTATCGAATGATATCCGGGAGACCTTTCCGAGTGGGCCATCCTATGCACGACTGACATCAATAAGAGGTTCACCAACATATTGAGAATGGCACCGAATCCCATGCTCCATTTCACCGAGCAAAGTAACAAAGACCCCGCAGATCTAATGTTGGAGACAAGGTTATGCTTGTCCGAGACTTGAAGAGGTTTAGAAGTGAGCGTTCGTACCGGCGGATGAACGCCTGGAAACGGACCTGCGTCGATAACGACAAACCCGCTATCAACGACATCTAACCCACACTACCGCAACCGCTTTGACAATCCAATTTTCCAAGGAAACGTTTTCGCTCATAAAGTTTTGCTTGAGCCTTAACTGCGCCACATCAGTCCCTAGACCGTCACCTGCGATGACTACAACGGCACTATTGAACAACTATCATTGGCCACATGCGACGGCAATTGGAAAGCCGATAGGAACGTGCCGATGGGAGGACTACGAAATCCCGAGCACTGGCGAATTCCGGCCAGGTGGTTTGACTTTTGCTAGACTCTGGGGTACCTTAGTCTAGCGGAGGCTCATCATATGCGGGCCAATAGGAAGTAGCTCGCCCCACCCCAATTCTCCGTGAGAGTTTCTGTACCAACATTCGAGATCGCACCTCCCTGCAGACCACGTGCCGATCCACCAACTAACGCAGTCATGGTTCGCATTCCAGAATGCCTATTGCCCTTCCATGCAGACTTCCAAATTGCTTGATGCCTTCTAGCACTCACGCTATTACGAACTGGATATTCCCGTTGCGGAACGCGTGCAATGATCAGCTTCGATCTCTCGAAGCTAGATGCAACCCATGGCTTTAGTCCTGGGTTACACCCCTGACCCAGACTGCCTCATCCACTTCAGGCGAAGGTCATGATTCCAGCCTTGGGCTTTGGCCACTGCTCATAAGATGTTTCTTCTACCCGCGCCCATAGTTGTTTTGCTCGCCTTTTTGTCCGCCAGTACAATTTTGCTTTCTCCTCTGTCTGCATTGTTGCCTTCTGCATCATGGCCAACCTGACGAATGCCATCCCTCAGTTGGCACAGATACCGCAATGCGCCGTTGGTAGCACGCTGCTCTTGTATGGTGCTCGTGCTAATTGACCGAGTAGCTACCTGCATATATGGCTATTGCTGCGGCAGGCTGTGGCCCGAATCTGGCCTGCATATGTGGAAACGACAATTTCTTTTTTACTTTGGAGGGAGTCTTTGCAAAAGGAGCTTGCACACTAATCGAAGCCCAAGGTGAGACACATCTTGATAGCTCATTTGGCTCGCCTGCACCTTCTCACCTGTTTGATTGCCTCGAAAGTCTGATGCTCAAGGCAAGCGAAAGCCGCTAACATACGCTCCAAATAGAATCCCTCTCTTCGAGTCGAAGTATCTGCGCCAAGGCAGTCCCATGGCTCAATGACAACCGAGGACCTGAGATTGTGGCCACTATCACAATCCTTACCTTATTAGGTACTATTGCCGTCGTTTTGCGCTACATAGCGAGGAGAATCTCGAACTTGAAATTTGGTGCTGACGATTGGCTGATTGGGGTGGCTTTGGTACGTATCAGCTGAATGTATCCGATCTCACTTTGTTGACCATTCTCTTAGCTATGGTCATGGGGGCTTACCATAACTCAATACTTTGGTATGTGAAGCACGACTCATTGACTCAGCGGAAAAAGAGCTGACCATTGTAGCGGTTCACAATGGTTTTGGGAAGCATGTACTCATGCTTGAGTCTTACCAACTGGTGCCATTCACTAAGGTACGTCCACATTGAGACTACTTCACTCGTTCTCGATCCTGTTAATGAATTCTCGAGACTCGCGAAGATCTCAACTTTGAGGTCTTTCGCGAGGATTCCTCAACCCATTGTCAATGTCTTGCCCTCCTTGTTGTAGCATATCACCGAGCTATGCAGACGAACAGAGTTCGTGTTGACTGTCCGACTATGTAGGCATACTTCGCTTCAACGATGGTCTTCCCTGTCAGTGTGCTGGCCATCAAACTCTCCGTGCTGTTCTTCTATCATCGGATATTTCCCACCCAGCGCTTCCGGAACATTTCCATCGTGATCGGAGTCGTGTCTATCGCATGGTTCATTGCCTACGTCTTCATCGTATTCTTCATCTGCGTCCCCTTGGAATATTGGTGGGACAAGACAATCCCCAACGGACATTGCATCAACCTCAAAGCTACCTCATACTATGGCACATCACCGCCAGACATCCTCACTAATATCGCCATCCTCGTACTACCATTACCGTACCTCTGGAAGTTGCAGATGCGGCGGGCGAAGAAGGTGGCAATCACGTTTATTTTCCTTTTGGGAAGCTTGTAAGTTTTCCAACTATCAAATCGCAAAGCTGATTGAGCTAATACCGCGTTCTCAGTGCGACTGTTGGCAGCATCGTCCGGATTCCCTTGCTCCACGAGCTAAAGGTCACGGATGTCTCCTGTAAGTGGCCTTCGCTCACCACCTTCCTCATTTGATATCAGCAACTTTACTGACCTACCATAGGGTCCATTGTCAATCCAGGCCTTTGGCTGAACGTCGAATGCAGCGTCGGCATTATCTCCGCCAGTCTCCCGGTGCTGCGTCCACTCTTCAGCCAAGCCTTTACGTCCTCGATCCGCTCTCGCTTCTCACGCAGCCGTACTTCTGGCTATGGTTCCGGATCGCAACGGCTTCCGGACGTGGAAAAGGGCCCTCGGTCGAGCAGGATCCCCAGCAGTGGTGCCAAAGGGGATATCTACCAGGGTGGCGGCAAGGGTCATAAGACGTGGTATAACAGTGCGGTGTCGGCGATGGCGAGCAAAACGGACGAGGCGGGCAGCGAGGGCAGTCAGGAGGAGATGGTACCGATGGGCAGGATTGCTGTCAGGCGTGATGTGGATTGGCAGGCGAAGGATCGGGATATGCCTGTTTACCGTCCTGCTGAGTGAATGGGATTTATCAGCTGTTGGTGGCGCTGTGCACTGCGCCGGCAGCCGCAAGCTTGTACATATGGGTTTGCACAGCGCTACCGACAGCTGCAAGCTTGTACATATGGGCAGGGATATATCAATCTGACGTTACTCAGTCAACACCGTTGTTGTGATCAGACAGCACAGCAACAACCGTACGATGGACAAAGTACCTATATCACTTGGAATCCTCCAACCATGTGTGCGAATTGTGGCGCGCTCTTACCATGGCACAGCCGTGGTGCAGCTCACTACTAAGGCAACGTATCTACGCTTTACCCTTCCTCACTGGGCATCCGTATCAGACGCAGACCTTCCAGGGGCGAACCTTATGGCTATATGTATTTGTGAATAGTCTACATCATACACCTTCACGTATATATTAGCCATGGTGGTCCTACTCTTAACTCATGTCAAATTGGCTGATCTTCGACCTTAACGTTGTCCCAAATCGGTGAAAGATACCCTCTATATCGCAATTGCCCTTTCAAGATCCCAACTATCTCTTCACCGCTCTTGCCAAAAACCCTCTCTTTAAGACGGTGTGCTCACTAAACTTCATCTCCAACCGCTCCGGCATCTCCTTCCATCCAATATCCCCCAACCCACACCTCTCCATCATCTCCCTCATCTCACTCTCACAAAATCCACGTTTATGAATGGTAGGATCGGCACTAGTTGGCACCCACTCTTGCGCGGCTTCTTCCACAAAGTCAACGATGAGCAACACGCCTCCGACCTTGAGTCTCTGCGCCAGTCGGGCAATGGCTTTTGTGGGGTCGTCGAAATGATGTAAGCCCCCGCCTACGGCTGCGATGTCGAAATTGTGGTATTCGGGCCCGTTGAACTCGGCTGCTGGTTTGCTATCTGTGAGCAGGTTGCCCTCGATCGCGCGGGAATTTCGCACTGAGGGGATTTCAGAGGTGGACGCTAGCTCGTTGTAGCGAGAGACCATTTTTGGTGAGAGATCGAGGGGTTGGATGGTGGTTATGTAGGGGCCTAGGGCGCGGGAGAGTGTGCCGGTGCCGCATGCGTAGTCGAGGAGGGTGGTGTTGGGGTGCTTTGGGATGTTGATGAAGGAGAGGTTTTGTTGGATGAAGGTTGTTATTTGGAGGGATATTTGCTTTTGCCAGGGTTGGATGTCGTATTTGGCGGCGAGATCGTCGAAGAAGGCGCGGTTTAAGGCTGTGAGGTCTGGGGGTGGGGTTGTCATGGTTAGATATGGATGATGGCGGATCTGGCTACTTGGAATACATTTATTTTTTCCAAAGTGATGTCGCCTTCGGTAGAAGATAGTAGACAAAGCTGTTGATGGAACGGTGGACTTGAGACTACTTATAACCCAGACGAAAATGCCGAGGCCATCTTTGACCCGGAAACTTTTCGGCCACATCTCGCAGATTTCTGCGGCGCTTACTGCCTGGCGCCTTGCGCTGGAGGTACCAATCTCTCCGAGAACTGCTATCGCCATGGGATTTCGCATAGCAAGATTTTTTATACTAGCCCTGAGGGCAGCCTACGGAATTCTGAATATGTATTAGAACGTGGAAAGCCGTGGTAAATGGTAAGAGATCTTGCGTGGGTCAGCTGTTCATATAAGCTCGTCAGCTGCATATCAGCAAGGCGTTGGATGTCCTAGACTCGTGTTGATAATTTTTTTTGCGGGACGGTCTCGCTCTTGTCCGTGCGCTCTACTCCCGCAAGTATAGAAGTCAACCACTTGCCTGATATCACTCGCTGTTGTTCCCCAACTCGTCCTAATGAAGGGAGGTGCAACGCCATTACATCTGTAACCCTAGCAATGTCAAAGGTCCATCATGATGTTTGAAACTTTGAGTGGATCCCAGCAGGCCAATCTGTCCGTCAACACGCCTGCTTCGTTGAATCTCTCCGAAGTATTCATATATTGAATTCTGGCGATCTGGATGTTAGCGAGCCACAACGGATCTTTGCCATATAGTGTGAATAACATCTGGCTAGAAATTAAGATCATGCGCATGTCAAGTGCGCATGACACGAACAATGATTATGGGAAGATACTAGCGTAGTAAAAGGAGCATGAAGAGGGATAGCACTCGGGTGTGATACCCTAGGTTATTGAAGAAAGAGGGAATTTAGCCTACACGTACAACATAATGATTGAGTATATTGATTAATTAATCTATTAGATATAACTTTTTCCTCAAGAGTAGACTCGAAATAGTATTGCATTTGCTAAAATCTATAATGGCAACTCAGGAATATACCCGGTATTGCTCTGTGTAAGAACGCAATTCTCGTCCCCTGTAGCTAACGCTGAATATCGATCACAATTTGCTCGATCACGTAGGGCGAATACGTGTTAGCCAACCCAGCACAGCTCTGTATTACGATACGGAAGCATCATTAACGCATGCCGGACCTGCCTTCCTCGCCGCTCCGCTGGGCAGCCTGCTGTTGCGCCGCGGAAACAGCAGCACGGACCAAGCCATGAATAGGGCCCTGCCTGCGACCTCCACGCGCGCCAGGGCGGGGAATAGCGCCGTCCAGGTTTCCCTTCCACGGACGAGACATGATCGGGCCACACTGAGACGCATGGATCACGCTGATCTTCCAACCGACGACGAGGTAGATCACTATGACGGCGAATTCCATGGCGACGGCCATGATGGCGAAGACGGCAACCGAACCCGTCAGGAGGCTGAATTGGTGGATGTGCGCCAGGACGGCTAGGGTAGAGTAGACAAGTCTGACGAAGATGAAAGGTAACGCCAGAACCACTGCCAAAAGGAGCCGCTTTTCGCCGCTCTCAGCGTGCGAGAGCTTGGAGCTGGTGAGGAGGGCAGTTAGGGCGAGGGCGACGTAGGCGACAATATAGAGGATGATGCCGCCTTTGGAGGTGGTTTGCACTTTATATGTGCCATCTGAGCTGGTACTGTTGGTGCCGCCAGCGATGCTGAGGATGAGGCCGATGGTGATGAGGAGTTGTATTAAGCGGAAGTGGATGGCGCTGAGAGGAAAGGTACTGGTGTCTTTGATTGAGTCGATGGTGTGAGAGCTTTATTAGTCTTTCGTAGAGAGAAAAGGTATAGGGGAAAGGGTTTTCCGGGCGGAGAGTAATACCATCGGGATAGAAGCCCTAGTGTTGCTAGAAGCAAAGGTGAAACGCCCACGGAATCCAGGATGATGGTGGCTTCGAGGAGACCTTGCGATTTGTTATGGTAGGTGGCAAGCTGGCAGCATGCCCCTATGATCCGAATAAGGCAGAGGATGAGTGTGAAGATCCAACCCGAGGAGCGGCCGAAGCCATGACGAGAGCAGATGTAGACTGCAACCAAGAAAGAAGGGAAGTAAAGGAACAACTCGAGGATGGAGATCCCGCCACGAGCATCGAAGTTCATGGCTCTGGAGTGCAATGTGTTTGCTCAAGGATGGTAGGCGAAGCGTAGTACGATGTTGCACGAGGAAGATGATAGCAGTAATCGGAAAGAGTTAGAAACACCATTGCTTTATACTGCACGATCGAGAGCTTTTCTCAAGCCACAGTGACTTAAGCGGGATACTCAGATGAAGTTTAATGAAACCGCCTGCGCATGCTTACCTTGATGGGGTCACCATGTCGCCTAATGGTCTCCATGCTGACTTTCGGCGTAGGCACATATTAGTAAGAGCTTACAGGGAACCCCGAACATAGCGAATATCTGCGGGCTATATCAGCGCAATCACAGATATGCATCGTAACGAAGACGTGAGGCAGCGCAACGAAAGGCGTAACGGTTGGGAACTAGAGACTGTTTAAAGTAACCCAATTGGGGATGCACTTCGCCGGTAGTACATTTGGAGCTTAGCAGGACTTCTAAGCGAGCCACGGACGGGCGGTCACAACGACATTCCAGACACATTGTTTTGAAAATCAAAAATCGACATTTAGCCCGTATGTCGCAGAAGCTCCCCTACCAAGAATAGATAGCAAGGCCTTAACGATAAATAGTCGTTATTATAGCCTATATACCTCTTAATATACGTTATTTATAATATCTTACTTTTAGCTTATAATCCTACTATTACTACCCTTATAATATCTCCTACTATAACCTTACTAGAAAATACCTATAAAAGTCTAGATTTTTATATATATTAGATAATTTACCTTTACTACCTAATATTATAATTCCTAGGAATAAGCCTAATTCTTATTAAAACTTTTAAGTAAAAGGTTTTTATTAAATTATTAAAAAAATAATACTATTTTTTAATCCTAATTAAGCTTAATTCTCTAGAATTAACCTTAATTATTAGTATAAAAAGACTTAAAGATTTTAAAATTTCTAGGAATCTATCTTAATTTTTAAGAGAATCTATCTTAATTCTTAAGAATTTATTTTAATTTTATAAAATTAATCTTAATCTTAAAGAATTCACTTTAATCTTAAAGAATTTACCTCTATTAATTTTAAAGAATTTACTTTAATTCTTAATAATTAACTTTAATCTTACGAAATTTATCTTAATTCTTAAGAATTAATCTTAATTTTAAAGAATTAACCTTAATCTTAGAGAATTTACTTTAATTATAAATATACCTTAACTTTTAAAAAGTTTACCTTAATTTTAAAGATTCTATTTTAAATACTTAATAGAATTAAGTCCTTAATTCTATTTCTAAACCTTATTTAAATAAGGATAGAAGCGGTTATAAATTATTATAAAGGATATAATTTTATTTATCTTAATCCCCCTTAATTCTATTTTACTTCTATATCTAAATCGCGCTAAACTTATATAATACTATTATAATAATAGGTTCTAACTAATATTTTATTTATATAATATTATAACTTCTAATTAGGGATATATATTATTAATAGTTAATAGCTACTTTTATTATACTTACTTATAAAGGATATTCCTTAATATTATCTATAATACCTACTTCCTAATTAACTTACTATTAACTATAAGTAATCTTATTATTAGATAACTAGGATTATAATATATCCCTAGTAAAGGAAAATATAAGAGAAGATTATAATTAAATATTAGATTCTTTAATTTATAACTAGTAAATAGGCTATCTAAGATAGTATAATATATCCTAAATTTCTATCTTATTCCTAATCTTCTATTTACTACTCTTAATTTTTAATCTTAATTATTAAATATAAAGTTTATAAAATACCTTCTAAAATTTTATATTATTATTTATATATAATATAAGTATATAATCTAGTCCTTAAAAATTTATAATTACTTTAAAGGAAAATACTATTAATTAGGCGGCTATTAATATTATTAAGGTAAAATTAAAGTAATAGTTATAATTAATTATAGATCCTATAAAGTTTATTTATCCTAAGTTTATAAGAGAACCTATTATATAATTATTAGTTATTCTATACCTTTAATATATATAGGCGCCTAATACTTATAAATTCCTTTATATAATTAAGAAAGTTATAATTAACTATCTTAAAGACGCGTATAATTATAAATAATAAAATTATTTAAGGTATCCTAGTTCATATATTATCCTACCTCTATTATTAATAATATATAAGGTCTATACCTAGTAGTTTTATAAATATAAGGTAGATGTATATTAATTTTAAATCCTTAATTTAAAGTTATTAATTAAAGAGGATAATATTAAGTATATAAATATTTAAGCCTAGGCTTATAATCTTATCTTAAGGCGGGAGTAATTAATTATTAAGAAAGAATAATAAGATATTTAAGAAAATAAAAAGGATAAAGTTAACTTATAATTATATTAAATCTAATAAATAGGATATTTTAAATATATTATAAAGTTTAATAATAAAGATAATTATTTAATAGTAATATTATAATATAATTAGAAGCTATATATATAAAGTATTATTAAACGCGTTATACCCCTTTATAAACTTACTTAAATAAACCTAGCTTAAAATAATATATCTTATCTTAAAAATAGATTATAATGTTTTTCCTCTACTAAAGAAATAAAAGTTTTAAATAAATATATTATTTTAAATATAAGTTTATAAAAGCCTAGAAGGTAGTATAAAAAAAGGTTATACTTAAAGTTAATAAAGTAGTTAAAAATAAAGGTATTAATAATAAGATTAATAATAAGGATAAAAGTCTTCCTTAAAACTATCTTTTATAAATAAGCGTTTTATAAAAGTTACTAGCCTTAATTATTATACTATTAAATTAATAATAGGAATATTATAAATTCTAATATACTTTAATATATACTTTAACTAACTTAGGTATTAATAAAGATAGCTATTTAGGAGTAAACTTTTATCCCCTTATCTTATCTGAAATTATTAAAGTTAGTTAATTTATAATAATTTAAGTAGTAATTAATATAATTAGGCTTGTAAAGGAATTAAAAGATAAGAGTAATAATAGTTAAGTTCTATTATTAATATATACCTTAGCTGTTTATATCTGAAAGGATAAAATAAATTAATTTATAATTTAAAGAATATTAAGATTAATAGATTGATTATTATTATTATATATATATAAACTTAAGATCTATTATAATATAATTATTAATAATTAAATTATTTAAAGTAATAGGTATATACTTAATTATAATAATAAATAACTAAGTTTAACCTTATTTTATAATATAATTTATAAGTTAATTAGTAAGATATAATAATTATTAATAAGAGATCTTATATTTTTAAAAGATAGTTATAAACTTTTAAAGATTCTTTAAGATAAATTATATAATAATTTTATTAATATTAAAACTTAATAAAGTTTCCTTTAAGATATATAAAACTTATAATTAATAAATAAAGGTAAATAGCTTTATTAAATTAAAAATAAATTATAATTAAAAGCTAGATTTATCTACTTAAGTATAAATAAGTTGAAAAATTAATTTAAAATTAAGTTATATTAAGTATATCTCCTTATAATTTACACTTAATTATTAATCTTAATATATCTTATTAATAGGTAGCTTATATAAGGATTAAAGATCCTTAATATTTATTATTAAAATATTATTAATAAAGACTATTATAATATCTTTATTAAAGATAGACTAGTATTTATTATAACTTATTATTATAAAGGTTATAATATTTTAGATTTAATAAAAATTATTTATTATTATTTAATATATAAGGTTAATAAGTTAATACTTTATTATTCTAGGAGCGTATTAAAAATAAGATATAAGAGAAGAAGATACTTTTATCTTAGTTATAATCTAATAATCCTAATAAAAAAGAATAGAATTTATAATATTTTTATAAAATACTTTTAAGAGAATTTAAGAAAGATATAAATAAGAATATTAATATTATAATCTATTAAGAAATAATAATTATTATTAGTTAATAATTCTAATACTATTCTTTCAAGGAGTACGCGTGGACTCCTTAGAAATTAAAGATCTAATTGATTAGATCCGCTTAGTTAGGGCGTACTACCGGTTAACTCCGTTATAGTTAACTCCGTAGACTTTATATACTTGCATACAGTTATCAATATTATATGATATTAATTGAAAGGTGATATCTTTATCGTATAGCCTAGTAGTACCTTTTCCCGCTTTACTAGTAGGTTTTAACGTTATCGTTATAAAGTTATTAGTACATAGCTATTTTATATAGCGGTTTACTAAGTACTTGCGTATATACTTAGCTATATACTAAGTATATGTAGTTACTAACGTTATATAATATTAATTAAAAGGTAACATCTTTATTATATAGCCTAGTAGTACCTTTTCCCGCTTTACTAGTAGGTTTTAACACCGTTATTATAAAGTAATCTACATGTAGCTAGTTTATATATAGTTCCTACTATAACCTCTACTAGTAACCTCCTACCTAGATTTAATTAGGTTCTAATTAGTTGAATCTACTAAGTTAGGAATCTACTAAGTTAGGGCGCTATTTAATATTAACTCCGTATACTTTGTATACGTATATATAGTCCTAATAGGTATTAAGATAGTCAAAGACTAACTATATACTATTTCTAAGATATAGTAAAGTCGTTCGCCCTTATACGCTCTTGATTTTATATAGTAGTTATAGAGTAATATAGCGTGTAACTATTTTATAATTATAATCCTTATACTAGGTAGAAATCTTATCTATTAAGCTTACATGCAGTTAGTTACTAGGCCTAGAATTAGAAAAGAAGAAAATCATTTACTTTCTATCCTTCTCCGCTCCTATTTTTAGTAGGATTATCGTTTATAGCTACTCTATAGTATAGTAGTAATATTAAGGCTTAATGAAATTTTCCCTGTCATTTACCTTGTATATGTTACGAGCTTAGAAGAATAATGTCTATTAGTACGCTATCCTAAGCGTACGTAAATAGTACCTGTACTAGCCGCTATATATAGTACCCTTACTACCCTGCTACCTTATATACTACCCTACCTATCGACACGAAGAAATGACTATCACGGACCTAATACCTATCTACTACGGGAGTACGGCTCCTATATATAACCGCTCGCCTACTTATAGCCTCTGTTAACGGAGACTTTACACGCCGCTTACGTGCTATCTCCTCCCTACTAGACTCCTCCTCCTCCTATGTTACTAATAGTAGTATTATATAACTATTAACCTCCGCCTTTAATATCCCCGCGAACTCTAGTAAGTAGTTAATCTTGTCGTGGCTACACGTAGTCTTTTTAACGTTAAAGTTACCTCCTAAGACTATAAGTCCATCTATACTAACCTTATTAACGCGCCGATTAATTCGGTTTATAACGTCACGGGAGTTATATACTATATTACTAACTACTATATACAGTCTACTATCTAATCAAGTACCTAGCAAGATGCCTTTCAGCTTAAGGCGCTATTTAGAAGTGGAGGGCGGATTATTAGAGTATAGGGGGTTAGACTATATAAAGCTAGGACTATACGGGGTACTTAAGGTAGGGGGAGAAGGGTTACTACTATTATTATCATTAAAAAAGAATGGATTAATAGCGGTACTAGTACTAGTAATACTACTACTAGCGAAGTCCTCGTCTACTACTTTTATAATATTAGGCTGATAGTAGCCCTTAGGTACTATATATAATACGTCAGCATCTAGAAAAAAAGTAAGATAGAAATATATCCTCGCGGCTTAAATTTGCTAGCTGGACGCTAGGACTACCTATAGGTACGAAGGGGTTCTAAACTTAACGGGATTACTAACTCCATGTAGTCTATATAACTTGAAAGTTATCGATATTATAATTAATAAGAATATCCCGAGCTATATTAACCTGTATCTAGATCGGGATATAAGGGCTACTACTTATAGTTATAGCTAGTATACCTCTCTTAAAGATATAGCGTATAATCACGGTACGAAAATGATAATAAACGCTATGTAAGATTAATTAAAAATCATCTATATATAGTTTAAAGACTATGAATACGTCTAAATACTTAGCTGTACTAAGAGCGATTTATAAAGTGAAGTATAAACTAGGGGCGTTAACTATATTAAACTACGATATAATAACTACGTGCAAGCTAAAAGACGATATAAAGTAGAATTAATAAGTAAAAAACTAATAATCTGAAGCTTAATACTTAGATAGGATGCTAATTAACTACGTGTAATATACTAATAAGATAAAGATAACTAATAAGCTTGAAGTTAAAGGAAAAGAAGAAGAGGAAGTAAAGTAAGTTAAATATAATCATGACGCTAATTATATACAAGGTTTAATTAGTGAAGTAAACTTCTAAATAGCTTTAATTTATTACGCCTTAGTACTACATATAGCCCTATCACGTATAGATGAAAAATATAATTTAGGTAGTAGCTATATAAAGGCTTTCTATACGATCGACCTAAATATACGTTATACGTAGTACGTTAGAGTACTTTACGCTCCTAAATACTTTACTACCTCTCCCTAGCTATTATATATATAGTGGATTGTCTTCTAATACTATATACGACGAGAGTTTAGGACCTTCAAGTACTTATACTAGCTCTACTCTATACAGGCGATCTTCGTGTATAGCTACCTAGTAGTAGTACTATATAAATCAGGGGTATTAATAGCTACCTTTACCTTTACACTTACAAATCGCTAGGGGTTAACCGTACGCAAAGTATCTAATACTACCCTTGAAATTAATAAAGCGATAAAATTTACCTAAGGATTCCGAGTACTATCCTTATATATAGTTTGTATATAGAAATGATATTCGCTAACGAGACCGAAAGGAATATAGAATATATACTCGACCCTATATAGCTAACTATTACTCGTATAAGGCCTGCGCCTTCGTATTCTTTATCATCGTAAGACGGCTTATATAGGTAGCTATATCTTAAGCGTCTTTATTATATGTAGTAGCTACTATCACTATCTTAACAGGATTATATGGAGTAGATATCTCCTCTGCGGGCTTTATATTAACTACCGTGTTTACTTCATTATTACTAGCTAGGTTATTACTAGAGTTAGATGTTATAGGAGATAGATCTTTTGATTTATCCTATTACGTGCGGTAAGTCTAAGATAAATTAAGCCCGCGCTACTCTAGACGTTATATATAGTTAGCCTAGGATAAAGTAAATCCTTATCAGGGTTAATTATAATTACTATATATAGCTCGCTCTACGCTATCTCTTTCACTATATATAATACTATACTATCTACCTAGAAAGCTATTAAGGTATAATATTAGCTTTTAACGGAGGTAGTAATATAACTGTAGAGACTCCTCCGCCTATATATAGTCCTCTTGTAGGAAATCGCTTCAATATTAATAATCCTAGTTAACTAACTACTAAGGTAGTAGGATTATTAAGTAGATTATATATAGTCTATTCCTACCTATACGGCCTATCTTCTAACCGTATATAACTAAGCCTAATGAAGCGTCGACATAAATAATACGCCTAATAAAGGGATAGTTAAATCTAGCGCTAAGGGTACTCGTTACTACTAGATATAACGAGCTAGTAGCCTAGTACTACGTAGTTAGTAGTAAAACCTAATTAGCTATGTTTAGATAAGTATAATAGAAGTTGTAATAAAGACATTTTGCTAGTTATTTACTAATATCCTTAGTACGAATAAAGTAGAGACTACGTGTAGATCCTTGACTACCTATACGCTACTATCGCTGATAGTCTTCCTAAAAGACTACCTCTACTATTATAACAAGTATACTTTCCTAATCGAAGGGTTTTTTAATTCCCCGCGCTTATAAGAGGTTTGTAGTCGACTATACGTAATACTCTAGATTCGGATAGTCGCTACTAACTTGATAAATAATTAGATATAAAAGCCTAAGTAACTACTTCAAGTTAAGCTCGCTAATAGGAGGTAGTATTATAGTTAGGTATATTAGAGGATATAAGATCTAACGTAGGATTACTAGTAGTCCTAGGTATTCGCGGTAATCTAAAGCTATTAAGATTAGATAGGCTTTATTAATTACTAGGCGATCTAACTAACTAAGGTTAGAAAGCTACTTTGTAAAGGTATTAAATAAAGGGGTTATAATAGTCTCGATATTAACTAGTACTAGGGATAGAACTATATATAGTCGTTCTTATATACGGTTACCTATATTATAATACTAATAAGAGATACCGTACTTACTATACTAGCGTATAAGATCCTGCCGTAAAGCTACTAGTAATATTATAATAATAATTACCTTAGCTACAAGGATAACTAATATTACTAGAAAGAGTACTAACTTACTACTACCTATTAACATTATAATAATAATCTTCTAATAGCTACTAGTAAAAAGACGAAGAGTATCTCTTTATATAAAGTCGCGTATAGTTATATTAAATCCGAATAGCTTCTGAAGACCTTACTATAGAATAGGCTATATCTATAGCTACCGACGAATATAAAGACGGCCTCTAGTAAGAATACGTTTCATCTAAGATAGTTACTCTGTAAAGGTACTTACAGCTTATTTATAACTATATGTAACTAGCTCTAAAGATAGCATTTAATATATTTAATACTACTAGCGACTAACTTAGGTAAAGTCTACTAGGAGAATATCCGTTATTAATATAAAAGGGTATAACGAGTTATCGTAATTAATTACACCCGTCTCTAACGTGTATATAGCCTGCAGCGAATAAATATTATTAATAGTTAGAGATATATAAGGTCGCGCCTAAGGTAACTAGCTCTAATTATCTCGATCTAAGTTAGAGTCATCCTCGTAGGAGATTACTTAGGCGTTAGGATTAATATTATATACTTAATAAGCGACTCCTTATAATAGATATTAATCGAGCGCGATTATTATATATTACTATTAAAGGACTCTAACTGAAGTTCCTAGTAGTCGCCGCGTATATAGCTTTATTATTACTAATAACTACTTAGGTAACTAGATCCCTTACTCTCCCCTAAAGAGAAACCCTTAAGGTAAAGGAAGCTATATATAGTAGCTAAAGAAGTAGATAATAAGAAGAATATAAGTTAAGTAGCGTATAACTATATTACTAATACTTAGAGGTAGAAATCAGGCGATTAGCTAGGTACTAACATACTACTAAAACTTGTTATAACTAGTAAAGATTACTAGTAGTCTATTATAAATATATATATTTCGTAGAGTCTCCTAATTACACTAGCTTACGCTAAGAAGTTCCTTTTATTAAGGTGAAAGGCTAGTAGTTATAATAAACAGGATAGCTAGTAGCTATAAGAATTATTAGTCTATATATAAATAGCCGCTAATAGCAGGTCGATTATATAGGAGACTAGTAGATAGTAGATCGCCTGGATTTATCTAGGTTCTATATATCCTAAAAAACCGTTATTATAACTTATTACTTTTATAGAGCTAATTAATAATATCGTCTTAAGCTTTATAAAGACTATTCCGGGTATCCTATAAAAAGCTCTATCCTAGTTAAGGGTAATTTAGATTATTATATAGATTACTAGTAGGGTAGGCCTTAAGGCTAAAGATATCGAATAGGAGATTATAATCTAGGATACTAACTACTTCATAAAAGATATCCCGTAGAAACTGTCTCTATATAGGTCGGCGTAGTTCAAGGTTAGTATAATAACCTGTATACAGTCTTTAGTAATAGTAGTAACTAGTAGTTAAGGCGTATTATTCTTAGACGCTTTATATAATAGTCGCTAATAGCTAAGCTCTATGATTCCGCCGTTACTTATATTAATTAAATACTTACGGCATTGCTTAATAGTATAGTCTTATAGACTAGGATCTCTAGGACGTTCTTAATAGTACTAGACGTAGTCGCTAAGGAGCTAAAGTTACATGTAGTAAATTATACTACTTAGGAAAGGGCGAAAGTTACTAGCTACTTTCTATACGCTATATTAATTAAGCGTATTCAAGGAGCTATATATAACTACGGCTAGGGAGAAGGATTTATATAGGTATATCTACTTGACTAATAGTACCGAAAGTATATTAACTATATCTAGTAATACTTTTATATACGACCGTAGGGACTACGTCTAATCCACGCTATATATATAGTCCTTAACGGAGATATTATTAATATTAGCTATCGTGAAGTTCTCTATCACCTTGATAATATTATCTAGGTAGGCCTGTATACTATTATCTAGATAAAGAAGATACTTAGCTAGGGTCTCGTTACTATACTATTAAATACGGAGGAGAAAGAGGATCTATTAACCTTATATAATAGTATACTTCTATATTATCTCCGGGTTCTAAATACTAATAAGTAGCTTGAACTATATATAGTTAGGCTTAAAGCTATTATAGTACTATACTACTACGCGATTCAGTATATAACTACTATTACTAGGTTATACGCGTGATCGGAGTTATAGTAGACTGTATAATACGGCTTACTATACGTAGCTATTAACTACCTCTAGCTTAGAACCTATTAGCGTAGGTTAGTTATCCGTTAAAAAGAAGCGGTATATAGCGACTATATATAATAGGTTTTAAGTAGTATATTAAGCGTTACGGGTAATAAGAGAAGCTTAACTAACTCGCTCTTCTCTAGCTCTAGTCGCTTCAAGTACGGCGTAATACCTGTTATAATAAGCTAAGGAGGGGTTTAGCTTATATATAGTTCCTAAGCAGGAAGATAATTGAATTAAGCTAGCTATACCTCCTTAGTAGCGCTGATAGCTTGCTATATATCATGTTATATAGAGTTAGAAGGTAGAGAAACAGGCTTAGCCGCTTACTAATTTAGCTATACCTAGAACTACCGATATAGGGGATAAGCGAAGAAAGACTATATATTAATGTATTTAATACTAGAGTTATCAGGCTTATTTGATTTCCGAATACTAACGTTATACGCCTTAGATTAATACTTAATAATAATCTCTCTACTTTAGCTATATATAGTTAGCTTACTACTATAGTCCGGTAATACGCAGCGAAAGAAGAGTTATACTAGGAGATACGATATTAGAGGACTACTTATAAGAGGTAGGAGCGTATTAAAAGGCTTAGCTAGGTCGAGTTAATATACCTCTTCTACTACCTTATAAGCTAGATTACCTTTAACCGTATATAGTAACTAGAGGTATTTGCGAAAGCGCTTTCAGGTAAGGTAGTAGCTATACTCCTTATATAAAAGTATATAATATCGCGTAAGATAGATAAAACTAACTTATTCTATAATATTATTATATATAATTAATAGATAGTTAAATATAATAAATAGATAGAAGGTAAAAGTATTAATTCTAAAGAATAGAAGATAAAAGATTTAGTTCTAAAAATCTTACCTAATATTAATACCCGCGATTTAGTCTTATTAAAATAAGAACTAACTTTTAATAATA
>JAABUK010003935.1_pt1 | contig 24671 bp, 27 predicted proteins | sample 5559141 | NCBI WGS metagenome assembly JAABUK01 (sample SAMN10711869, study PRJNA513367) | rock metagenome | isolation source: Antarctica rocks | place: Antarctica: Victoria Land, Pudding Butte nord | collected 2016-01-03 | reverse complement strand
CATTGCTTCAGGCATCGAATGGCAGTAAGTTGCATAGTCTTATCATCCGACGTCATGTTTCTCATTCAACACAGCACCCGCTCTCGAACGATCCGTAGCACCATCTCCGCCCGCATTTCTGTGCCCTCCCTTCTCCGTCATGAACCTACAAACGCAGCCCAGCCCTGGACCTGGCGCACCGATCTCGCAGCCACACAACCTTACTGGGAAGGATGGTTTGCCGGCCTCAGCCGAAAATTTCTGGATGCGAAAGGGGGAAAGTTGCTAGTGCTCGCAGGAACAGATAGGTTGGATAAGGAGTTGATGATTGGCCAAATGCAAGGGAAGTATCAACTGCAAGTGTTTCCAGAAGCGGGCCACTTTATTCATGAGGATCAGGCCGAGAAGACTGCAATGATTGTTGCAGATTTTTATCGCAGGAACGACAGAAGTGCGCTAATCTTACCGCCCAAGGTGGGTGCCATACCCAAGACGTAATTCTGGTAGACTCCAACAACATGATGTTTAATGCATTTCCATGGCTGATGGAACGATGCTTATATTTTTCCTTCGTGTACTGCCGGAAATCCAAAAGTCATAAAACCCTCCCGAATATTCACAATACTCCAGACACCTTGCTTGTTGAAAACGCCGAAATACAATTCCCTTTAGGAGTTCCTCTAAATACCTTCCCCCAAACGGTGGGTCAAATTTCTCCCAGCAGCAGCAGCAACGGCTACCCCTTGAACCCCTGAAGCAGCTGACGCACCAGAGCCCCCTGCAGACACGCCAACAGCCTGCCACTGTGCGCGTATGGTGTCCAAGATGTGCATATTTGCAATGACTTGTTCGCCTGTATAGTAAGGATCGAGAGGATGTTGCTCCGCTCCATTGCCTGCATCTAATAACTCATCTCGCTCTCTGTCCTCATCGCCACCAGTCCGACCAGATGACGTATGATGCAGATCCCGCAGCTCGATGTCTTCCGTGTACTCGAGATCCTGCCTCAATATACCCCTTTCCTCGGAATCGTGATCCTGCTGTGGCTCCATCGCCATCTCGTTCGCCAATGCTACGGCCTCATCCTCTGGTCTTACGCTTCTCCTCTCAAGCGTGATCCCAAGCATCAAAATCTGCAACATCAGCACGAGTATGTCCAACCCCACCAGCCTCCAACGGCTGACGGGGCTCTCCTGCCCTACAAAGTCGATCAACAAGCCCCCATGTAGATACCCTCTCGTTGCTTCGCCAGCTGCCGGCGGAGGGAGCAAGAGATGCAATAGGGTGAAAAGGATGTTGGTGCCAAAGATGACACCGATGTAGGGGCGGTGCGCCCGGGGCGGGGGGGGGAAGATCGACGACTTGGGGGTGAAGTAGAACCACTGGGGGAGAGCGCGTAGGATGAATTTGGGAAAGGAGCAGCTGTGCCACTAGAAGTCAGCATGCGGTATTCTGAAGGACGGTTGGGGACGAACATACTCCATGTAATAAAGCACGGAAAGCTGTGCGTAGATCATGATATCTACATTGCGTATCAAATGGTCTAGAAAAGCGGCTTTCTGATCCCGTTGGACTTGTTTGTTTCGCTGTAGTATTCCGGCATTAGTAACTGCTAGAGCCGCTGACTCGAAATCGTCTCGCGAGTCAAGGTCCAGTCGAGGGTGGTCTGAGCTGGAGGAGGCATCATTCATGTCTTAGCCGGGTCATTGGTGCCGCATCAGGAGTATTACTTGAAATAAATAGTCGCAGCAAGAACATAGATTGCTGAGGCGCTCACTCTCGGGAAGAGCTTCCTAAGATATAGAAGCTGGAGAAGCAACAACCCATGCGACCGAGCTTTCAGGCGTCAATCACTCGAGATAATTGATATGACAACAAGCACTAGTGCTTTTCCAAGTGCTTATTCTTGGCGGTGTTGCATGATATCGATTATCCACAATCTCAGGGTCAAAAGGTGTAAAGCCGTTGCCATATTTGGAGCCCAACAGCTGGGGTCCCAGCAGAGTGATGGCAGATGATGAATGCGGAAGGTTCCTGTTCCTTGGGCAAAAGAAAGCCATGAATTTTGCGGACGTTAAAAGTTGGGGGATCTACCCGGTTTATACGATATACATGGCACGGAACTACGAGAGGTCTCCGAGGAATTTATAGATTCGTGAGGAACGGCCACAATGGGAACAAATCACTGATCGAATGAGCTTCATAATTTTGTGTACATACATAATATATGCCACAAACAATCATTTCCGGCGACGTCCATAGGTATTCGAGCAGCAGAGCTCAATTTTACCTGAATAGACATACCCAACCGCCAAAGTCCTAGAAACCCAATTCCCTGTGCCATATCATCACATCCACTACCTTCTCACGCCAGTGAGATCTGGCTGCACGACTTGATGTCGCCGCATTTTGAAACACAGTATCGATATCAAATGTCCCCAGTCACTTCGTTTGGCATTCATGCTCCAAGAATTGCCCAGCAAAAGATCCGGTCAGGGTAAGCGTCCAAGTAGCGGAATCCGAGGAAGGCCCAATTCACGGCTCCGATGAGAATGGCACCAGTTTGATATCCGTCCGATCTGCATTCTGAGAACTTCCTATCCGGACCAGCCCCTGTATGAAGCACCAACACGAAGGCGGAGACCAGAGTTTTTGCCATAAGGCGTACGGGATTAGCTTAGACGACCGAGGCGAGAGGGTGGTCTGAATACTGGAAACAAATGTTGGTATGCGCTACACAGCACGTTGAGATCATTAGGTAGCAGGGTAGGGATCACGACTGCCGAGTACTTGTCCGGATAGGTGTAGGCCGATCAGCAGGCGAAAGCAGGCGTGGTTTGCGGCAGAGAGGTTGAGAGTCATTCCTCTCACAGTCTATCGATTCTGACTTATAATCCGTTGTGCAATCAATCGTAGTGGTGGGCGTGAGGTTGTGAAATGCAAGATTGTAACGTGGAAGATGCAAGGTTGTTCCATGGATCATACCCAGAAGACCTTACGACGCACGCGGAAATTGAGCGCCAGAGATTGTAAGGCACAATATGATATCTCCAGTCCAAAGCTTTGAGCTACTTCGCGGCGGATTAGCGGAACGAATTGATGTAAACGTTGGTGGCACTGGCCATGACCGAAGTCCAAAGCGCATCTCCTTGAAAGATGATGATCATCATCAATGTCCTAATGTATTCAGCCAGCAGAGGATGATCTTTTTCAATTCAGTAGCTGGCGGAAATTTTCCAACGTCTTGAAGGCACACGCAACATCGGGTTTAAAACGCCGCCAAGATCCTAAGATCTAGTCTCTTATACCATCAGATCATATGCCCCTTCCTTTCGTATCGGTGCTAGTCTAGTCATACTACCGCTCCCACTTCGTTTTCTGCGTCTGCTGCCTAAGCCCGGACGAGTATTGGATACCATCGAACTCTTCCTGACGGCAATTTCTCCGCTTAGTTTTCCCGAGAACAGCATACGCACCGCAGCCCAGGAGGTCGTTATGTAGATGACTGAGTTCCAAAAACCCATTAGTGGCAGCACGATACTCGAGGCGTATGTAAAGGGCAGGGAGACGAGGTTTGGATGAATGAGCGAGTAGACGCGATTTATCGAGGAAGGAACCTAGGGATTTGGGCATCAGTTGGGGGTGTCTTGGAGGTAGGTGATACATTCGATTGGCGGTAGGACATACCCATGTAACAAGCAAGGAGACAAAGAAGAGTAGCGCAACCTTCGTATAACCCCACGCCGCCGTGTTCGCTTCCATAGCCACTTTGTTGCTCTTTATCTGCATCGTCGTCGTTTCTTTCGTAGTCGTATGGGGCATCTCGAACGCTGGACTGATTGGCGTGGAAGCAATTTCCACCGAATATTGGTCGTAGCCCCTGCTGGCGAAACCCGATCCGCTTGGTGTTGGTTTGGTCGAGGCAATAACGTGGTCGATCTTATCGTTGGGGCCAGGGTAGCCACGGGGCTTGTTGGGTGAAGTCATTTCCATTGTATCTAGCTCACTAGTAATTTGGATTTCAGTGGTTTTGAACGATGTGAACGGATTTTTTACTTCGACGATGACGGGCCTTGTCGGGTTGCTGAACGCTCGCAACTGCTTCCTTTTCGAAAATATCTCACGGCCGGCTAGGACATATATGGTGAAGGAGATGATGATACTGTCCATGAAATGTCAGGCAGTCGCACGACTCGTGAGTAAGGGTTCTCTTACCAGCACCACGCTGGAACATAACAGAGAGCAATTCTGAAGGCGACCCATTTAATGTCAATCCAGCACCACAGCTATTTGTTATGTTAGCAGTGCCATTAGTCGAGACGGCCATCAGGGGCGTGTACTGTGGCTGGCCCGTACATCTTTCCTCTCGCCGGAGTCTCAATGAAGAGGTAAACCAGAGCTACGATGAATGGCAAGCCATAGCACATAGCATGGTATCTCCACTCCAAAGCCTTGAGCTGCTTGGCATTGTATTTGCGAAATAACGTCATGTAAACGTTGATGGCCATGGCTAAGTTCCAGAGAGCATCTGCGGGAAGGAAGCTGGACAAGTGGTCAAGAATTGCTCACTTCCAGACTGCTTCCGAGCTTACAACTGTATAAAGAAGCCCTGCAACTGGCAAAGATGTGAGTCTCTGCCAGCCCGCACGCCCGACTGCGAGATCAATGTAGCAACGTTGCAAAGTGTGTTCCCCCATGATGCGTAGAATATGAGCCTATTGACGGGTTTCCGGAAGACTGGCGAGTAGATGAAGGTGAAGAGGATGAACGACGTTCCGGCTAGGGAAAAGCAGGAAAAGACTCGTTCAAGTATCTCAAGCTCCTTAAGTTGCTCATGACTCAAAGAATGGGACATAGCGTGATACGTTACCCGTCGACGCTGACTCCTCTAGCCGAAGGAGTCCCAGTCGTTACTCAAGGATGTTGTTCTATATGATCGACAACTGTACACTTGATGACTTCAAGATGCAAACAATATATTTAGAAGACAACTTGAACGAGCTACAATGAACAAGAGCAACTGCGAGGCCATGGCATCAGCAAACACTGATACAGGGGCACCAAGGTTGACATTGAGGAGGACGAGTGGTTGTAGAGGCATTGTGTATAAGGCACATGTGGCACGCACATGGTGGCCAGCGTTCTAGCCCAGCGAAGATGTCATGTAACACAACGGCACAGTCCATCCACAAGATTCGAGCGCCTGTACCGTTTCGGTCGCAAGGTCCCTGTAATCATGAGTGGTCAAAGGGCGTGGAAGGTGTGAGATGATGAGGAGGTAGACATGGATGCGGTGGTCAGCTTCGCAAATATGTGGTGGCTTCTCTTTTCAGCTCGACTACTTCTGCAGATGAATATCTCAGTCTTAATGGGTCCAGGTCTCGCCAATGCGGCGCGAAAGCATGTATAGCTTTCAGCGTTACATTCGGCTTTCCGAACGGTAGTCTCGGTGGTCTGTACATGTCGGTCATGGTCTTAGGGCTGTTGAGATGAGACTACACATTACGATGCCTTTAAGTAAGGTCGTTGGTGGAATGACCTTTTTTGACTTCTGACCGTGCCATGGTTGAGATTGCAAGGGGCCCCACTATATCTAGCCGGCCGAACAAGGCCCGACCTATCCCCCACGTGGATAGGTAGCGTTGCCACGTTCCAACCGATGCTAACATGATCTCGCGGGTCGCACAAGAGATGTCAGCCACCCGTAAGCGTCTGTTCCTTTCTTGTGATACTCACCGACACGATGCCTCGTAGGCTTCAGGCATTGATTGATGGAAATAGAGCGATGACAAGATACTAGATAGAACAGATAATGGAGATGCATAGGCAATACTTCATATACTATGTATTCAGGATGTTAATTGTCAGCGCCACAGGGACTATTCCAGTGGTGTCCTCACCAAAGGAATCCCTGTCGCGCTAACATCTAACCCGCTGGACACCCGCGGATCTCTAGGGGGTGAGCGTTCATCCACGGTCGGCAGCAACTGAAGCTCCTTTCCTTTTCAGAGCCATACAACATACATAAATGCGGCAATACGTACAGCTATGTCAAAGTCAGATCTCATCTTCTTTTTCCACTTTGCTTATTTACTTCTGGGATCACCGATCTTCGTGCTTTAAAGGCTGAGCGCGGGAACCAATCAGAATCTGGCAAACCAACATCATCTTACCAATCCGGATCATCTCAAATTGAAACCACTCCTTTTTCTCGCTATCAAGACTCACTCGAAAGTTCAGAATATGTATATTGAATACGGTGGAATCTGTATGATAGGGATTGTTTCCGATCTCAGACAGATTTGCGTGTATATATTGCCAGAGACGCGGTCGCTGCTAGCGAGACAAGATTTGCTTTGATAATTGACAGAAAAGACCGGGCCGGCAGGCGTGAGTCAAATCAAAAAGTTTTCATTAATCCAAGCTAAGAGACGTATTCCCATGTAAGCTGCGAGTTGACCGATGTATAGTCACCGTGTCCAAAAAAGGTACGCGGGGAATCTCAGACATCGCGGAATCACACAGGTAGAGCCAACGAGGTAGGAGTAGGTGACGCGGGTTGGTGAGATACTCAATCTGTTTATATATCCACTCCCGGTCTGGAAACACATGAGCTTATTGGCATATTGGAAGTATGAAAAGGGGTGTGGGTCCACACTTGCTCCATGGCGGTACACAGAATCGAATGGGGGATAAAACCCATGGATGGTATCTCTAATGACGCACCAAAGTCGATGTACCAAATTGTGGGGATGTAAGTGAACCAGAGACCGAATAATGGCTACCTCTTGGAATACTCAACAAGAAGATGCAGTATCACACAAAGTCATCCTCATTTAAGTTGAGCCTTCAAACGGCCAAGTTTTTAGTAAACAAACATCCTAACTAGCCCAGCTGGGGTCTAAAGATATTCAGAGCCAATGCCAGCAATGTTCTCGACTTCCATCACCTAGCTACGCCTTTGTCTCGAGACCATGCGATTCAGATGGTTCCGCCACTTTACAAGCCGATGGCGAAGGGGGCAAGAAGTCGGTCTCAGTCACTTTCCACCCATCACGCTGCATTACTTTCCACGTATCCGCAACTTTTAGTCTGACCAAGTCTCCCGCAGCGCGAGCATCCTCTTTCGAGTCATGCCCGTTGGCGCCTCCCATCTGTATATCTCGATCTAGATGCTGTTTCATAAGCATCTTCAGCCCAAAACGGATGGGTAAGCCGCGAGGATGAGGATAGAGGAGGACGCTGTCGACAATCGATGGGTGAATGATCCGCGTGGTGTTCAGGTCGTTATCAAGGGCGTGGCCGATAAGTGGGGTCTCTGGCGTGAGAAGATCGAACAGTAGGTCACGAGCGATGAATGGCGAGTCAACCAGGCGAAGCTGGGACCCACAATTGTCTTCAGAAGATTGCTTGCTATCAGCAGTATTTGAATTGTAAGGTTGAGCATCGGCATAGTATGTTGGCCACACGCCAGAGAATTGAGAATTGAGATCCAATATCTGGCCCAAAGGCCTAACAAGCACATCGAGTAGCTCTTCCCCAGTCGGCCATGATGTTGCTGTCAAGCGTATCAGCTCCAAACCCATCGTAGTATAACCCATCTCGCAATCAAAGCAGACAGCGGTGGTTGGGCCTGGTGTCAGTAGCTTGGGTGGCGTTTCCTTGAAAGGCATTGAGAGCGACAACCGCTTTGGGTCTGAGACTTTGAAGACATGGGTCGGAGCCTTTGTACAACCGACTGAAGTTCCCACACTTTCGTTGCAACAGGCGTACAGCGAGTCCCGGACTGATTTGTCGGCCTTGTCTTTCGCGAGTGGTCTCCGAGCCTTGGCAGGGTGATAAGAACATGTTCCTCCAGACGTCAAAGCTCCATCCTCTTCTCGTCTCCCAGGGAAGACCTGAAAGCGCGTTCTGCATCGATCACACTGCTCCCAACCTTGCGCTGCTTCAACACCCTCGCGAGCAATTGCTATCTCTTGTTCGCTCGGCGCGTGTGCGACATACCCAAAGTTCGTCAATTGATGTTGCTTCGCGAGCAACCTAGACAAAAATGCAACTTCTTGCGAGGGGGTCAGACCAGTCCCAATGGCTTTTGGAACAACTTTGGGTTCTGTAGGCGCTTGAGAAGGATTGCGTTTTGCAAGCTCCTTTAGCCTTTCTTCCTTCCATCCTTCTAACTTCATCCTTTTCAGTTTAGTAATTCGTAACTTGATGACATTCAGATAGACGGCTGGGTTCTGCTTGGCGACGCTCTCTTCCTCTTCAAGAGCTTTCAGGACCAATTCTTGAGGAGGAAGACTCAACACCGCTTTGGACGCATCTTGACTCTGCAAGACTTCTTCATTAAGTCGGACCATCTGCTCGTGCAACAAAGTAATAAGCTGCATTCGGACAGGGTGAGATGCCGGCGGATTTTGCAGTATTTTCGGGTTGAGAGAGACTTCATCGACTTGCTTGGCTGGTGCAAACGCAGCCTGGAGCCTCGAATTTTGTATAGACTTAGCCTTGATTGACGCCTCAGCTTTCGCGATAAGATCCTTAGCAGCTTTACTCTTCAAAGCGTGTCTAGCAACTTTACTTTTCAGGCTTAGAGGCGGTGGTGGTGTAATTTTCGTGGTCGCTGTAGATGGAAGCTTTGGTGACTCCATCTCGACTGTGGCTTGATCTGCCAATGGCAGACGTCTTGGTCCATTAGGCACACTGGCACGCACATAGGCGTCATCTTCATTACCCTTACTAAGCCGAGGCCTTTTGCGCGGCTGATCTTGCTCATGGTTGCCTTTATCTTCGTCACTTGATATTGAGGATCGTGCCTCCGAAGTCAAGGAGAACTCGTGGTCTCCAGACGTGGACTGCACATGCTGAGCTCCTGCTGTTTTGCTGTTCGAAGAGATATGGTGAGAGAAAATGCAATTTGAGAGGGAGCAGTGAGATTGCTCTGGGCACTGGATCTGCTTGAAAAGGCCGATGGAAGAAAACATGGTGACAAGGAACGGTTGAAATGTAATCATTAAGTCACTGATGCGAAGGGATGAATGGCATTGACCGACGGCCCCTTTATAAGGACTACTTGAATCGTGCTGAATGGGATGTCGAGGTTCAGGGTGGCAGGGGGTTGATGATTGGTGTTGTTGTTCCCTTGCGAGGAGGCTAAGGGACAAAGCGAAGCCTCGAACATCAGAGGTGTGGAGTACCTAGACACTCGTAGCATGGAATTTAGGAATAGGGTGATCACCGTCGGTGAAGTCTATCTGATAGCGATCTCGAAAGGAGCGACTCAAGTGAAATTTGACCTGATATCAACAAGGTACAACATACTCGTTGGAAATATTGAGTTGGTACCGGGGTCGGCAGGTTGAGGACGATCTGGCCGCGGAACGGCCCGAGGAGTCGTGCGCATCGTATCCGTACTACTACGCTGGGGGCTGGCATCGTCATGAGATGCAGCCTGTCACCCTGTCCGTATTCCTTTTACGTTAGTATATTCTGGATGCCTTCTCCTGTATTTAGGTATATAACGTACTTCTAACAAGAACAAATTCAATAAGAGAAGACCTTGGTCAAGTGCTTGCAATGGAAGCCGATGAGCGGATAGCCAGCAATGGGCAGCCTGGTAAAGCCGACCATCTCTGCGTCCTAGTACATGGGCAAGTACATGATTGTGCTGATCCTGGTCTCACTTCTACAATTAACACTTGTTCAGACTCTGGGGTAATCCAAAGCACATGTCCTACGTCGCCTCCGCCCTCCGCGACAAATATACTGAAGACGAGCTACACATACTTGTGGCAAAGACAAATTCCGATACTTTTACCTACGATGGCATTGACTTGGGAGCGGAAAGAGTAACTCATGAGATCGAGACATACATTCAAGATCTGGAAAAGGATGGGTGCCATGTCAAGAAGCTCAGCGTTGTTGGCTATTCTTTAGGAGGCTTAGTAGCCAGATACGCTATAGGCCTTCTCTACTCAAATGGCTGGTTCGACAGAATTCAACCCATCAACTTTACAACCTTCGCGACACCTCATCTAGGTGTAAGGACGCCGCTACTTGGAGTTCATCATCGCATGTGGAATATCCTTGGTAGCCGAACCCTCTCAGTCTCCGGCCGTCAACTCTTCATAATTGATAGCTTTCGAGACACCGGAAGACCCCTCCTTGCCGTCCTCGCAGATTCTAGCAGTGTTTTCATGCTTGCTTTAGCACGATTCAGAAACCGTGTTCTATACGCCAATATCATAAATGATCGATCCGCCCCATACTATACAACTTGTGTCTCAACCGTCGACCAATTCACGCACCTCGAAGCAGTGAATATCAATTATCTTCCAGATTACGCTCCCAACATTCTCGATCCTACTGATCCTGTCAGGGCTAAACCCCCAGAGGTACAACCACCGTTCTATACCCGTCTCGCAAGTAGTAGCCAAACGCTATTCACACGCGTTCCTGTCTTCGCTTTGCTTGTCGTCCTTATACCAGTCGGCAGTGTCGTCTTCCTAGTGAATTCCGGCATACAGTCTGTCCGCAGCCAACAGAGAATCAAGATGCACGAAGAAGGGAAAGCTGGCATTGGTCTTGGCAGCTATCGCATACCTCTCTTAGTTGAAAATGCACGAAGCGCTATGGAAGGCGCGGTTCAGAATATGAATTCCTCGCAAGGACAGCACTATCTCCCAATTGGGGATACAGATGACAGTGATTCCAATGACTCCCCCACGCGACATAGAGGCCTCGTCGAAAAATCGCGGTCCAATACTACGACTCCAAGACTGAGGCGCTATTCGTCCCGTCACGACGACTTCCAAACATTAGCGCTAACACCGGAGCAATTCGGTATGGTGCAAGCTTTGGACGACGTCGGCTTTCGAAAACATCGTGTGCATATCACCAAGGTGAGGCACTCTCATGCAGCAATTATTGTGCGGAGGAAGGGAATGGATGAGGGCAAAGTCGTGGCTAGACATTGGCTTAACGAGGAATTTGAAATTTGAAATGTGCTGAGCATGTTGTGCCGCTCTACCTGCGGTTTTGCGTCTCGTAGCGCATGCTATTGCAACCTGGTCATCTCGAGGGTTTGGCATTTGGAATCAGGTCATCTTATCTAAATCATTGTTGTGCCGAACGCAGGCGAGGTCATTCTCCGCCCTCCCACGCGCCTTTGGGGCCAGACTCCCCACGAACAGCGAGGTGTCGAAGTGTATTCGTTTTGATTTCGTGGCTGTCTCACTACGCTCTCAGACGTTTTCGATTCTGGCAGAATTTTCTCCATGTACCTGCCGCTTTCATAATTGATTCTATCGACTGGACTATACTACGGCAGGATTAGTGAGGGGAACGTTCCGCAGCAAAAATATGAGGGCGCAATCGCAATCGCCAATCAAGACACGAAAGATATGACGGCACGAAAGTCCTCTCGAGCCTAAAGTAGCATTGGCCGTTTACTATTCAGTCATGCTTCATCCAAAATGGCTGCGCGCGTGGCGAGGTAGCCTCTACCCTTCGTGCGTAAGCCTATCAGGATGCTTTTCTAACCGCCGACACTCTTACGTCCAGCTGTGCCCCAAGACCCGGGAAAACGTTTCAGAGGTTGCTCACGCAAGAGTCCTGGGACTTTCGTGCAACTACTTCAATGATTCACCTTTGCTCATAGGCAGGATAGAATTTAGTCATAATTCACATCAAAAAGTGGTGTTGCGCCAATGCTACCCAGTACCGACAAAGTCCCGTACTGCGCGACTGTTGGAATGTTGTCTGATCTGCTTTCACCAGTCAATGCTGTGGAAATGTCTTAGGGAAATTTTCTTGCGCGCAGCTCTTTGTTCGGCTGTGTCTCGTAAGGACTGGAGAGGCATTTCAGCACACCGGAACAAGGCCAAAAAAAGAAGATCATTCGTCTACAGCGATCCATCAGACATGACCCCTTATTCATGTGATGTTGATGCATACAAGCCAGAGCTCTGGAACAGCGACTTCTCATTCACGCTCATCAATGATTGCGGGGCAGACAGTTCGTAAATGAAGCTTTACTCTGGTTGACCCGAACTTCTCTCAACTTTCATAGACCTAAAGTATTCAATCTCTTGGGCTGATCCCCTATGATATATGCTCCTCGAGGCTGAAGGAGAAGGATACAGCTACGTCGAAGGCACTGCCAGAAAGCCTGTCCAAGACTGGGTCCCGTAGCATCTTCAACCACACGCTCGAGCGATTGTGAGCATCGAGTACAGTCGACTGGATGGACCACCGGGGTTCGGTTATGAGGGACGGTTGTTTTATGCTTCATGGACCCTACCTTGCCCAAAGGTCATCCCATGATGAGACGGGTGCTGGAAGCTGTTGTGAAAACATCGCATGAAAGCGCTCGGAAACAGAGCTTGAATCTGGCCACATTGCAGGTGCAGGATGACAAATTTGGGCTTGTACAGTGTATTTCCTGCTCAAATAACATGCCGCTGAACATCATCCCCGGTCCAAGAGCTCTACTCAGGACACATCTCTCAGATCTTGCTCCTTTGACGGAGTGATTCCAACTTCTCATACTCAGGTATCAGGCCGGGCGTGTTCACCAGGGCCATTCTGGAGAGTTTATCGGAGGCAACCGGGACTGCTGTGACATATTGCAGTTGCACAGTATTGACAGAGCCTCGCTTCTATGGGAATATACTCATCATGCCCATCGCCGCTTTCGAATCCGATCAACCTCGTCCGGGGAGCCCGAATCAAGATCTGGAAACCACATTAAATCGCCATGCGTTCAAGATGTCATGGAGAGTGGAAATGAGTAAGTAGATGGCAGCAAATGAAGATACGATGACATTTTATCGCGTAGCAACTGTTAGCCTCTTGTGAAATCCGCACCTCCAAAGAGCGCTCCATTGCCCGGGGTTGCAGCTTGCATGCTTTGCCAAGGCTAAGGCTAAGCCTCTCAATGGTAGAAGTGGACAAGAGACAGGATTCCGGAGGGGGAGGCGTGCGAGGAGTCAAAAATGGCCGGGTGTGTCTTCGTCCGAAATCAACAGAATCCTCCGGTTTGATCGACGTATGCATTTAGAGTAGCCGCTGTCAAACATTATTGGCAATGACAAATCCTGCAGTACACATGCCTCATTCCGTGTCACACATAGCCCCTTGAAAAAGCAGGCGGAGGGTGAGCCGAAGCTTAGAGGCGTCTCAATTGAAAGCTCTTCGTAGGAACTTTGCGTGGGGAGGCCTCCCAACGCTTTCGAGAGGCCACTCATCAGGCTTGAAAGCAGCTCGAGACAGGCTCAGCGGTTAGAGCACGGGCTTCAGTATGGGCGGCAGCTGAGTCGCCGCTAACCCTATTCTAGTGTGCGCCACTTCTCGAGCTAAGGTGACCTCTCAATCCACACACCTACCTTACTCCGTAAAGTACTCTACGTTCCACTACCACGTCTTCATCCTTGACCCACCATACTAATAGAGTATCTAATACCGTTATATGACGGATCAGTATTCTCAAAGTCCTTATAATCCACCTTTTTTTCCCCCAAATGCTCCTTACGTGACCTCAGCGCTTGAATTTGGGATCTATGATGCAGGACACTATCGCCCAATGGATTGTCGCTGAAAGACAGAAGGCTGTGTCGCTACGCCGCCGGCTCTGTTTCCATGTGCATTAGCTCATGGGATTCGTGCTGCCGCGATTCCTTTGATGTCGCGTTTCAACCTGCTCAAGCCTTGATATGCTTGACTTGGCTATCTCCGCCCGAAATGTGTTTGCCTAATGTTATACCTCCACCATTTCCGAGCCTGTAGAGCTCTCTTCTTGTTGCCCATCCTGTTCTTCGTCCCTGGCCCTCATGCTTGTGAGAACCCAGACTATCGTATTTGGGTTTGTCGGTGCTGGGGCGTTGGCAGAGAATAGTACGACATGGATATACCCACCCGACCCAAATGGAGCGGGGTCTGGCAATTTCTCTGGACTCAACATCAACTATGGAGACACCATGAATATTCAATGGACCTCTACGTATCCGTCCTCGGAAAGTGATCCACGCCATATGGCACTATGGTGCGGGAAAACCAATATACAGCGTTAGTTAAGTCTGCTATACTAGCTACAATCGATGCTGAATATCGTACTCCTCTAGCATGGAATAGGCAAGTCCCTCAAAATGGAACGCAATCGCTCTCCTTCACCAACCTTGACTTCAAGAACTGGCCTCTTCCCTTGGATTGCTATATATCACTGGGTGGCGCCAGCAACGGCAGTGGTAGCGCATACTTTGTGCTTAATAACCAGGACCCAAACATTTCCCCCAAAACTTGGGGCGCCGTGACGACGTCGACAGCGGCGCCGACCAGCTCCTCATCATTTACCGATCCAGCAACTACCACTCCGATCTTGACAACTACAACTCCGACTCCGGCCGCCAGCACAGTAACGATCGCTGCAATTGCCACACCAACAGCACCTTTAAATACTGCTACAGCTCCCCAAGGCTCGACCCCTAATGTCCCCAAAGGAGCCATCGCTGGCGCCACGGTAGGCGGCTTCGTTACTGTCGCTCTTTGTCTCGTCGCCTTCGTTGTTCAACGACGCCACCGAGCTCGTCGCGTGGAAGAGGGACAAAACAAGGCGTACGAATCCAGGGAAAATGTATCTAACGACGCTCCGCCGTATTGGAAACCCGAGATGCCGACCGATAATCAACCCCAACTACTACATGAGATGCCGCTGGACCAGAATACAGGGTATAGTCTAGCGCCATACGAAATGCATACTGTCGAGACCCAAGAAATGCCTGCAACGCCAGGATCGAGATTACCAGGAACCCACGAAATGCCTGCTACAACAGCGTTGAGGTGGTCATCAGCGTAGGCATTGGCGGATAGTTATTATACATCGATCCACAAAGCATTTTCTTTGAAGGTGGAGTCCAATTTCGTGGAGACAGCCGAAAGGCTCTTGTACGAAAGTTACAACAAACATTCTAATTTCATCGTCGGGGCGATCAAGGTGCTTGCTCGCTTCGCTAACGTCAAGTTGTGCGAACTGTCAAGACGCTACAGATAATTGTATCCTTCTCGTTGCGTTCTGTGACCGATGCTAGGTTGGTAAACAGGCTCGTCACATTTCGAGTCGTCCGATCTGGGGAGTCTTGATTGGTAACATTCGAGAGAGGCACCTAAACCAAAATGAACGTACAGGAGATTGTTTCATATATGTAGCTTCAGCGCTAATTTCCACGCTAACAATTGCAGGGGAAGTCTTTGTCGAATGGTTTACCGCTCTGCCCGAGTCACACGGTTGGGGGCTCTGTACCTTCGCATTACTCCGTGTTTTGGGTGCATGCATCAACTTTGAGGACTTCCCTTATCCGCAAAGCCTGGCTAGCCCCATGTTTCGGCCTAATCATTTGAGTTATATGGCGCACAGGTTTATTATACTCTTCTAGGCTTCGCTGTCGAAATGGGATGTCGTTATTCGTGTGACCTACAGTCAACTTTACCAATTTTCGCATTCTCTGTTCTATCTGTGCTGTACTGTGCGTTCTCCCCCTATTCACATACCTATGAAAAGCTGGATCTCTCTGCTTGTGTGTTTTGGCACTACGTCGATCGCCGAAAATAGCACGCATTGGATCTATCCTCCCGGTACCCCCAATGCCTTCTCGGACCCCCCTCTTGCCTACAACTACGGCGACACAGTGAACGTATCATGGATGTACGTTCATTCCGATTCTATCCTGATCAGAGCCGTGCGATTATACTCAACCTCGATCTAGACTGTGCTGACTTCATATGTTTGCCAGCTCCACCTTCTTACCTATACCTACTTTGGGTCCCTACCTGGACCTTTGGTGCGGTCCGAGCAACCTAAAACGTAAGTTACGGCCTTAGAAACGTGCGAGACTGTATTCGCCTCGATGGAAGTCCTGAACCTGATGAGATCTGGCTAGTGGTTCACGTTGAGGTTCTAGCGAATGACACCCGGGCTGTACCTTTGTCAAACATCGACTTCAAAGGCTGGCCGCTCCCCTTGAATTGTCATTGGTCAATTGACTACAATGCTTCGGGAAATGGAAGTGCGATGTTCGTCATAAATAACCAGGACCCAAATCTCTCACCAACTACCTGGGGTATAGGCTCAACCGCAACCCCGGCATCATCGTCTTCGTCCATACCAAGTAGCTCCTCGGCATTGGCTTCTACCATGACTTCGAGTCCAATCTCAAATACAACAAGCACGAGCGCCGCAACAAGTCCGAGCACAGTATAGCAAACGACTGTTACGGCAACAGCTTCATCGGGATCTTCAGGTCTCAGCACTGGTGCTAAGATCGGTATTGCACTTGGATGTACGGTGGGTGCTTTGATTGGCGTCGCTGCGTCCTTTGGGGTGGCAGTCTTTCGGAGAAGGCAACAGGCTCGAAACGTACGATCTGACGAGAATGACAAAGCCGACTTTGCAAAAGATCGACCAGCTTTCTCTAAGCCAGAACTGCCTACCAACGAGCACTTGCCTCGAGAAATGCCCCTTTCTCGGGATACTGGGTATGGACTAGCGCCTTTTGAGTTACCAGGGGTAAGACAGTACGAAGAGCTGCCGGGAGAGAGACTAGATCAAGCATTGTTGAATAAGCGGCTTGCAACGTCGTCTCACGAGCTGCCAGTAGTAGCGACACCCGGACGCAGAAACTTCGAATTGCCGGGCTTACCTTTGTCGCCGAGACCTGTCGTGTCCTGAAAACCCCCCTTATCATCCGTGATGGATCGCCTCGGCGAATCATACGACACCGCGGCCGAGTTCAATGCCCGCTTGACGAATTTTACCGAACCGGGTTAATTCCCCTCCTCGGCCCCCTTAATATAAGTCCTATAGATCCTCGATCGCTGCAACGTCATTCACTACTTGAATTCGCCGCACGCCCATCATAGAGAGTCCTTTTGGAAGACCGCATTGTGCGTTTATTCAGAGAACTAGACAACGAATGCGTTAGCAATTATGTTTGTCGTTGCTTTACGCCCCAAATCCTCAGTAATCCAGATGCTGAGCCACGAGTCATCTTCTTTCGACTTTCATTGTCATTACACCACTCAGAAAGCTTCGTGATTGCAAAGGGGAAAGCCGTGGCTCACCTTCTCATAATCACTGGAGACGCAGTACTGTCATCAGTGTCAGCATCAGGATCAGGATCAGAATCAGCTATTCCAACCATGGCATTGTCTAGAAATATCGGGCAGTATCGTCTGCAAGCAAGAAGCCGAGCTAATCTTGCAGAATGCAACGTCTGACGACCGACGTTTCGTCTAATCAGCCACTTCGGTGGCTATATCATACCACAAGGGCTTCAAAAGCCATTCTCTTTGACCCTTTGCTAAGGAGTGGTGTGCGTGGGGAAAAAGGTTGTGGGTTGTTCAAACGCCACAATTGCGATGATTCGAGCCAGTCTGAGCCTCGAAATTGCAATCTTTCTGCTCGTCAGCAGCATGGTCTTCGGCCAACTTCGAATGCTCTCGGTCAATACCCGGGCGGGTTCCAAAGCATGAAGTGTCAAAATTGCGAATATGGAGCCCGAGCGGTAGAACTTAGGCTTACTGATTAACGACATAGCTGGGTTGATATATCAAGCGAATTGATGTGAAGCGTAGTAAGGGGTATCAACCAGGAGCAGACGCCACCCAACGCAATTTTCCACGCTATACAGCCGCCAAATAAAGCATATCCTCCATACAAAGCAGTGATGATTTCAACACCCTCCCGTTCATCGCTTCCGCTTCTTGTTCGCATTTGGTTCGTTGTGGATGAGGAACTCGTCACTTTCCTCATCGAGGTTACCTCGAAGCACGCTCAGACTGATGACGTCTTTGGTGTAATATCGCCAATTGTGTGATGTGGAGAGGGTGAGATCCTTTGAAGTGCCGACGAAAAGAAGTGACGGGGGTGGGCCCGGTCCCTTCCTCGGCATGGTCATAGTGACGCTCTTTGCACCTGCACGGAGTGCTATCTCTTGGAGGTCTGAGAAGTTGGTCTTTCCAAGGTCTTTCTTTGCCGAGGGAGTGAAAACAATAGTCCGCCCCTGAAAGATTCTAATTCCTTGCCTGCCCCTCTCGATCGCTTCCTCGAGCTTCATTCCCCACTCCTGTTCTCTGAGAGAGTCCTTAACCGTATACGAATCGATGTTTTGAAGTTCTTTAACCCTAGCGCTATCGGTGACCCAAGTGTCCCTGACAATGTAAATTCCCTTGAGAACAGCCAAGATTAGCTTGGTCGTCCTCTTGAGCTCTTCTCTTCCTACGCAGAAACATGTGGCGTCCTTGATATCCTGAACGATCTTTACCCCTTGCTCTGTGAGAAATTTCCTGAACACTCTGGAATCTCCGACTGTCGTCGCACTAGAAAATAGAACACGCAACCCGTCGTCTTGCATATTCAAGTGGTGGAAGTCCTCTTGCACAGCTGATCTCGTGCTTCTTATCGAGCTGGCAGGCTCGATTGAGTTAGCTGGTGATACCTGTATTGAAGCGTTGATGGATGCGGTCTTTGAATTCGGACTGTTTCCCAATGGCACGGAGAAGGACGGTGCTTGATCCATGGGCAAAGGCGTGGGCTGTGAATTTGAGCCGCATGTAAGGCTTGCCACCTCTATAATCTTGCCGGCCAGGCTATCCTGGCTTTCATCCGCAGGCACAGGGTTTGGAATGGGCAATGACTCTCGCGTCTTTGTCTGTATCTCAGCACGCAAGCTGGGTACAGTAGCCTCCAACGGGACAAGGTTTCCGCTCTTCACACTAAGGCTTTCGAGCGTCTTGGGAAAGCCAACTGCGTTATGCTGATATTTATCAGTTAGCACAGATCCCGAAACGGGTGACAGTTTTCCTTTCATGCGTGCGTTGTGGTCACTACTCCGGATGGGTTCCTCCTTACGATCAACCATTTCCCGTTTCCCTATGTGGGTTTGGGGGTTTCCGGGGGGGATGATCTTAGCAAGCGGAGAACTAACAAGCCTGGATCTTTTTGGCGTTTCCAGAATGGCGACGTGAGGTCTCTTCATGTTGGCCGGCGATGATAGTAATGGCGTCTGGGATTCGACGTCCATCTGGCTGACATATTGACTGTATTCTTCATAGGAAGGTACGATGCCAGAGGAAGCCAGCTCAACATACTGATCGTGCTGTTCTTCTGATACGAGGGTGAGGCAGAGGTCCCTAACGTAGAATGGTTCGCCAGGTCTAAGCTGCAGGAAAGACCGCGTCTCATCCGAGTCAGAAACCTTAACACGGAAAGCATGAGCGGATCGGCCATCGAAGTCCAGACCGAGCAATGGCACGCTGACATTGGAGACCCGTGCTTCGAGGCAGACAATGCCATCTTGTGTGTCTAGATAGATTGTCAAAGTCTAGCTGTTCACGAAATGACAAAGGCGGAATACTGACGTATTATGGCCAGAGTGTCGATATCCTGCCTCTCTTCCGATAAAAGCTCGAAATGTTCCTTGATCTCAATTGGTCCATGGTGACGACAGATGTAGTAATTCACTTCATCTTCATCTAGGCTTATGACAAGGTCCTTCGTCCTTACTCTGGTGTCACCATGCTTTACGTGCTTCAGGTGCTGGTGTAGATGTGCAAGCTTGGTCCTCGTCATCCTGGGATTGGGGAGATGATTGCTCGCCGTTGGCTGTCCAGAGCGCGGGAGATACACGTCAGTGGTAGGCTTGTGAAGGAGACTCGGAGAGAACGGAGAGACCGGACTTCATTTGGCGCGCGAAACGCCAAACCACGTGATCAATATACGCTTGTCATCACTTGAAAAAGTTCGATGTTGTACATTTCGCGAATAAAACATAATAGTCAGACAGCTGCAATTTTCGTAGCAGCTAGACTGATGCCACCAATGTCGCAAATAGTACATCACATAATGAACTCCAAGCGTATTGTGGTCACAGCTGCAAGTGTTATGAGTCGACCTGCGCTACGAACAATACTAAGCACTAATATTCTCTGCGGGCTAGGATATTGTCTCGGGCGGCCATCGACCGCTCTGCAACCAATGGACTCTGTACTTTCCAATTGGTATGGCTCTATCTTCCTTCTCGTCAACTGTAGCCTAGGGCGAGACTGCTATCACTGGTTTCCCATTTCTTCTCATCGATCAATTGCAATATTTAAGCTCCTTCGGTCATCTGCTCGGAACTGAACTACATTTAATATTGTCATGTCGTATTGTACTTAAGGCTTGGCGGTACTCATGATGGCTGAAGTGAATCTACCCTATAATTATGAGGATATGATGCACTATTCATGGTCTCGGGAATACTGCTGCAATGTTTCACTCTTGGCAGTACTTTACCAAACCCACTCAACGTCTCGCTCTTTCGATCAAACTCTCATCTACAACCTTCTTGTGCTCTGCCTACCTTGGACATAAGATACTGCTGGACAGTGTGCTCCATCTCGAACTTGGCCTCATACACCACCTCCTTGAGAAACCTCTGCTACTGAACAGCAGCATTGCTCACAAAGCCCTCCTCAAACACAAGCTCGTCAATTCCGGTAACCCAGCAGGTCTCAGATCATTCATCTCCGGCAACACTCCTTAGCTTCTCAATCCTCATCTCCAAGGATATACTTGAACTCTCCACTGCTCATATCCAATAATCTATTTGTCTTCTCTGGTGTTCACCTTTCAGAGAGTTGACGGTGTCACAACCTTCACTTCCAAATCGTCTCCAAAGTTTACGTACTCACTTCTCGTCATGTCAAACTTAACGTCCGACAGCATGGGGAATACCACGTTCGATCCCTTTCAGCAATCTTTCACACTCATGGATGGCTATGGCCAAGCCTTTCCCGTCAGCCTGGCTGAGCTAGATGCCTTCTATCTGTACGGTCTCCAGAACTGCATCGTCGCGGGCACCCAGATCGGAGCTGCGTTTATCCTTCTCGTCGTCGTCCTCCTTCTTACGAAGCCAGACAAGCGCACCTCTCCGATCTTCGTCGTCAATACACTAGCACTGATCTTCGACATCATCCGCTGTGTGTTTTCATGCCTCTACTTCACTGGGCCCTTCGAAGAGACATACGCGTATTTCAGCGAGGACTACTCACACGTCCAAGCTCAGGACTACACTATGTCCGTCCTGAAGGTGGTCTTCAGCTTGCTCATGCTGGTATGCGTAGAGATCTCCCTGTGTCTGCAAACACAAGTCGTTTGTGTCACTCTCCGCCGGTCCTATCGGCATGCAATCTTCGCATTGTCAATCCTGATCGCGTTGGCAGCGATCGGTGTTCGTTTTGCATTCATGGTCGAAAACGCTATCCTCATCGTCCAGACGAAGCAAGAGAGCTCTCTAGATCAGCTGGGCAGTGCGGCGAATATCACGATCACGCTCAGTATTTGCTGGTTTTGTGCAGTGTTTGTTGCCAAATTGGGCGTCGCTCTGCGTCAGAGACAAAGGCTTGGAATGGGCCAATTCGGGCCAATGCAGGTCATCTTCATCATGGGCTGCCAGACATTGATAGTCCCAGGTAAGCCCCGAGAAATTCATCTTTTGAAGCCACAAGCTAACGCACGCCACAGTCATCTTCTCTATCCTTCAATACTTTGTGCTTTCGGCCATGAATTCGTACACTCTCACAGCGGTGGCACTCTTCTTGCCTCTATCGTCTCTTTGGGCTTCAGCGTCGCTCGATTCCCGCTTCCGCCAATCGAAGCAGAGCATTTTCAGTCCCCAGATGATCGGCAGCCAGGGAAGTCGATCGACGGCACCTATGGTGGACCGCAACAACATTGCTGGCCCTGTCAGCCCAGCAAACACAAGCGGAACTCGTATCAGCTCCGGCATGGCGAGTCCTGGTCGTCTGGATCAGCATGGATTATTTCGCGATCTTGAAGCACAAGGGTTGGCCGGCACCGGAGAATTCGCTCGCCGGGAATTGGAATGATGAGAAAGGTCCTGATTCTGAGCGCGGAAAGGATTGATAGGCAAGGGAGACAGGTGAAGGGCGCTCTTCGGATCTGGATCACAAGCATCATCAGCAGATACTCTCTTTGGATACGGCCGGTCGCCGCTTCCAGCGGTTAGTTGTGACTTGGCATTAGCATGCGTTCTTTTCATCAACATCTGCATATAATAATCAAAGGGGCATTTTATGAGTACGTGGCTGGGGAGCGGTGTGGCACAACAAGGGCAGATTATTGGACAACAGATATCTTGATAGTAAATAGCAATCTCAATCCGCCTTCAGATAACGATAAACATCATACACAACAGAACCCCCTTTCCGTGACAGAGCTAAGGAACCTCACCTTGTCATGAGGCCAAAGGAAACAATGCACTCGGACTAATATTCAGATCCAGCCAATAGGATGATCACCTTGGACCTTCCAGCAGAAGATAGACCAAGGGTAATGCAGGTCATGAAGTCCGCACAGACCACATGCCACCCACTCGTTCCCGTGCGGACAAAGCCTCATCCGATAGAGAATGTGGTCGCCACCTGGATATGGGCAATGCCTCTGCCGGCTCAGCCTTCGCTTGGCTGGTGTCAGAGCTGCATTGGGCCGTAGCGGGAGAGGTGGACTGGGATGAAGCCGCCGGGTGATTCTCGAAGCGGAAAGGCTGGGGGGCGCCCATGCGGCAAGGTTGGTGTAACAGGTTTGCTGGAGAACAGGTGGGGTTGACGGCTTGTTGTCGATAATCGTTGTTGACGAGTGCTGATTGGTGTAGTTGGCGGACACCTTCCTCGACTTCATGCAAGGATGATGGCGAGCATGCCTCAAGCCCTGTTTGACTGCCTTTGACTGCGCCATTCCGCTCAGATCTCTTGGCAATTGGATGGCGAAACAGCGGATGATCGACGGCTGTCCCTCGCTGATCGACCAACCTATCCCTGATCCCTCTCTCTTTTCTATTTTCATTCGGACACTTCTGCCCGCTTCTCCCTTGCCATTGGTGCTCATCTGGAATGATAATCGATATCGTCTTCAACCACCAGAGACCACCGCTCGCTTCTCAGGTCTATCAAAAGCGTTGAGGAACTGCTGCAACGAGTCTGCAGGTACACATGAGCTAAAACGGTCATAGGCTGTTTGGCCACCACACCCTCCTGCCTTTACCCCTCCAACAAGGTACATAATCTGATACGCTCGCCTCTCCAGTCCACCTTCGAGGCTTATGAGACTCCATAGAATGCATGTTTGGCTGGCCAGCATCTTCTGAATCGCCGACAACCATTGTCGACATCTCCTTCTTCGTCTAATCTTCACTGTTGAGGGCACCAGAGCTATGATTTAATTGAGTCTCCCTTGCATCAGCATACAAAAGAATGCGCGTCAGGCTTAAGGTCTCGTGTCATCTACCCGACTTTCATATCTCCTCAATGCTGTACTAAGGATACCATGGCCGAGTCTGCAAGTCCTTACAGTCAGACTGAGACCTCTCCTCTTACCGGACCCAGCAGCCTCGGAAGCGCAGTTGATCCTCAAGGCTTAACGACCGTACACGAGGTTCCCCACCATAGCGTCAAGTATCATGGTAATGGCTCTTTGGACAATCGCTTGGTCTCCCAAATCCAAGCACCCGCTGTATCCCGTGAAGCCAGCTTCGTGAGCTCGACAGGACAAAGCTACAATGGAAAACATTTGGACGAGCCGTCCCAACGTCTTCGGCACACCGGACCTACTCAAGCAGCCCAACAGGCATGGCAGCGCTCCACGGCCTCATCAGGCCCACAACGCAATGGCAATGGGTACACTCGCAACAATATGACAGGTAATTTCTCAAACCCAGCGTCTCCGAAAAAGGAGAAAAGGGGCGGATTCAGGAACACCATCCGTCGAATGTTCGGCCGAAGAACTACGAGAGATCGGACCAGTGTACCAAATCCAGCCGTGTATCCGCGTCATGTATGTCCAACACCGAACCATCAATCATTACCGAAGACACTAACCCCAAAGCAGGATCCACAAGAATTCATAACTTCAGCGACCGACGTCAAGGCGAAACGTGCCGCCTCACTGCCCGCCTCTGGCACGTTGCGTACCAGCGGCCTAAGCTCGCATCCACCATCCCAACCTGCCCCAATCCCTGCTCCTGCTACAAAAATTCCACCTCCCTTTCAGCCAGAACGTCGCCCTCCAGAGCGACCAGCTCGGCCACGACGTGCAAGTGTCCCCAGCTTGGTGTTGAACAAGCAAGAGATGAAAGCGGTCGATGCTGCTATGACAGGACCAGGCCTTCAGGATGATCAAGAGCCGAGAGTAGACGCACAGACAATTGGCTTCGCGGTAACAAACGGCAGCAATCCAAGAAGAAGATCGCGTTCGGTGGGAGCTTACAGGGATGCAGAGCATCGCATGTCGCCCATTCAGTGGAGACGGTGGCGGAGGAGAAGCGATGAAATCAGATATTGGAGAGCGAGTCCAGACTTGACTTCTCTCGGCATCAGTGGTTTCGATTCGCCACAAATAGTACAGAAAGACGACAACGATATGGTTGACGAAGGCGAAGGCGAAGGCGATATTGGGGAGCATAATGGCGACTTCAATTTTGGACTACCAGCGGACACGATGCAAAATCAGGAGCGAATTGGACTGGAGGAGCGATTAGTTACCATGGAGATCAAGCTTATGGACTTCGAATACGCAATATCCAAGCTGCAAGCGGGCTCAACATCACCTTCCAGGCGGCATTCCCACCACATCAGGATGGAAGATC
>JAABUK010003934.1_pt1 | contig 24671 bp, 33 predicted proteins | sample 5559141 | NCBI WGS metagenome assembly JAABUK01 (sample SAMN10711869, study PRJNA513367) | rock metagenome | isolation source: Antarctica rocks | place: Antarctica: Victoria Land, Pudding Butte nord | collected 2016-01-03 | reverse complement strand
TGCCCCACAATTCACAACCATAATGCAGAGAGGGTGCAAGGATGCCTTGCAGTAGGAAGAGTTTGAGGTTGACTGTGTTGCCACATTGCAATTGAGAATGCCTTTGCTGTACCACAGCCCAAGAGCCGGCTGCCTTTGCCTTCAGAGGTGTGATAAGGTGGGATATACCCCCTGATGAATGAAAGTGTAGACCCAAGTACTTGAAAGTGTCAACCTGCTCCACCAGGATGCGAAGCGCCATAGGAAGTTCGAATCTGAGCTGATCAGCAGACGCATCGGCTTCGTGGGTGTCTTCTGTGTGACTGGTGAGACACATCGCAGTGATCGAGGTGCCTGCGCTTACTGTCGTTCCTGGCTCGTGCGTGTGCTGTGCAAGCTTACTTTTGGAGGTCATGGCTCCGAAAGTGTGCATGACAAAACTAAAGAAAGAGATGAAGGTATATATGCGGGCTGATGGTATTTGCTTCTGCTGATCAAACATTGCGTTCGACTTTGTTCTTTGCCAGGCGTTCTTGAGCAATCCACCGCCACACATTCCCGCAATCTTTGTCAACGAGCGAAACATGCTTGGTAGGACTAGCGATCTCTGGCTGCATAAACGGTATGCTCTACCCTGCTAGACGCTTACACTGACATCACATGATGCAGAATGGCACTTCTTGCTCGAAGGCCCGCCTGACACACCTTATGCTGGAGGGTGGTACATAGGCAAGCTGCGATTTCCTGTGAGTGTTTCTGCTGCTGCACATCTTGATAACATGCATTTCTGCAAGCACTCAGCAAAGAGTGTGATTGCAGCCAGAGTATCCTTTCAAGCCTCCTGCAATTATGATGCTGACTCCCAGCGGCCGCTTCGCCACAGGCACCCGCCTGTGCCTTTCCATGAGTGACTTTCACCCAGTGCGTTTGTCAACTTACTCTCCTGCTTTGCTGCATATGGCACTGCTGAGCATCTTTGGCTCAAAGAATGACTCTCAAGTGACAGTGGTGTTTACATTAGCTGCTGCATGTTGCTGGCCATCTGATCAGCGACACATAGTGTCTCGCTAGGTTGGACAACAGAACAGGTTCGTGCTGCTGTTGTCTATGCTGCTGATATGTCTTGCTGCTACATTGCAGGAGTCATGGAACCCCATGTGGACAGTGTCAAGCATTCTGACTGGACTTCTATCTTTCATGCTAGAAGACCAGATCACGACAGGGTCTCTGCAAAGCACGGTATGGCCCCCTTCCACCGCATACAATTCACTCCCTATCATTGGGTTCATCACTGGCTGCTGCTCACGCACAACAAAAGCTAGACAGTCTGGCTGCTTATACCATCAGTATGGGCCGTAGATGTGTTGGAGGCTAATGATGGTATATTGCACTACTGAACAACTTGAGCTTGCTGATCATTCCAGGGCCGGACTGGACAGGACTCAAACTGCTATGACCCTATCAGCTATATGGCTCCCACTTTGTATGACTAGTGTATGCTGCAGACTGTGGAGAAGCTGGAGATGGCAGCAGCGTCCTTGGACTACAACTTGGACCATGCCCAGCTCAAAGCCATGTTCCACAGCGAGCTACAAGCAGCCAAATCTGGCAGCATACAGACAGATGACCAGTCAGCATCTGCCCAGCCTACCACCAACAGCCAACATGGCGATCTATCCAGCTCCAACCAAGCAGGCCCAAGTGACAGCTTACATGAGTCTGGTTCAAGCTTAGCACAACATGCTGATACTGAGGCTAATCACAGCAATGCTGATGCCCAAGCTGAGAGGCTGGAAACGATGCAATTTGGTGACCCGAGCAAAGCTCAGCCCAGGTCTGCAGTGCCGGCATCTGTACAGTTAGCAGCGCTGGACATGCTTCAGAAGCAGCTTGCTGAAGGTCAGCCGGAGGAGGCTCTCACGCAGATCGAGGCTGCGCTCAAGTATGTTGATCATGACGGCAGAAATACTCATGAAATGCATGAAGTACATGAAGGATTTTGCAACTGGAACAGTGCTACTGTAGGAGGCTCACCTGTGAAACAAACCCAATGTTTTGGTGCACATAAAGAGTGTCAGGCTGTTGGCAATTTGCATACACGGTGTAGGATGCAAATGAGGCAAGTATGCTGGCATGTCATTTTCGATGTACGCAAGACCACACCCTCATTTTTTCACCCTCACTTGTCCTCACCCAATGTAAAAGATGTCACACTTGTCATGTTGCAGGCATCATCAGACACAGGGTGGACTCCGTAGCAAGCTGTTGCTGCTCAAGGCCCAAGCTGTGGCCATGATTGGGGACTTGCAGGCTGCAATTGACATTGTGACAAAATGGCAGCGTACATTTGGGGACAGTAGCAGTCCAGCTACAGTGAGCTCAGAAGCTGATGATGCAAGTTCATGGCAGAAGGCTTGGCAGGAAGCTGCAGAAGCCAAGGACGCTGGCAATGATCTGTTTCGGCGTGGTGACTTCACAGGTGACTGCCGCAGTGCAGTGTATTACAACATGCTGGTGTTCTCATGCTTTGCAAAGCTTCATGGTTGCTTTCTGTTTTGCGTGGGATGCCAAGGTTCTCTACAACTATGCGTAGGCTAGTGTGCAACGTCCTCCAGGTCATTGATCATGCATGAAAGCCTGTGTGCAGGCTCTCTTGAGGCATACGACCAGTCACTGTCAGCAGCGCCCAAGTGTGCTGCTGTGTATTGCAATAAGGCTGCTGCACTTGCCAAGCTGGAGCGTCATGAGGAGGCCATTGCAGCAGCCAAGCAGGCACTCTCACTCAATAAGAACTACTCCAAGGTAAGCTTTGTTGATGGTCATCATTTGATGAAGGTTTGGCATGCTGGCAAACGTGCATGAAAAGCTTGAGCATGGAGGATCATGCTACACAGCAGTGTTGAGTCAAGATTAACAGATGTGGGATGTTATGAATGCAGGCACGTCGAAGGATGAATGACAGCAATTCTGCCATGAAGAGATAGATGATCTGGGAAGTCCAACACAACTTGACAAGCTGTAATGTATTTTTGATGCATACAAATGGGCTGCTAAATTGTTTTTTGTAACAAGGCTTTCTTCAGCATCCAGCGATATCCTCACACTCAATAGACTCATGTGAGCAGCATTCGTAAGTTGGACAGCGTCGAACACCAAGCTCTACTTTGCACTTTCTTCATCAGCATCAAATGAAGGATTGAAAAAGCTGTTTGGGGTGCGACTCAAATCAGGCTGGCCAGGACTCTGAGGAGACAATCTGAATGCACTGATGCCTGGTGCTGGTGATCTCCCAGCAACAGCATTTTGGCAGTCCCTTGCAATGCTTCTCAGAATGGTCCTGGCATCAGGAGAATCAGGATCCCGCTGAGCTGTTGGTCCAGCTGGTGTACTGCCTGTCCAGCTATGCAGACTGTCACGTCCAGGACTGCCTGCACTGCTTGCATATGACTGGCTCTGAGCTGACCAACTGTACTGCATGCCTGGCTCAACTGAGTCATCATGCTTCTGTGCATCATGCATCACATCAGCGTGATGCTGTGGGACCCCTTGAATTGACTCAGCACTGACTGCTGATCTAGCAAAACCTGAGATGTTTGGGTCCTCACAGCCGCTGCTTGAGGCTTCAGGGCTTCTCTCATCTGCAGAGTATGGTTGGCGCCACTGCTCAGGAGACAGCAACGTCTTGCCATCTGTGTGTGTGACTGTGCTCCTGTGGCTGGTGTATGTAGAAGTCTGCTGGGAGTGAACTGATGTCTGTGCCTCGCCCTCATGCACAGCATACATTCTGGCATTACCAGAGACAGTGTCGAGCCCATGCTGACTGCTGTAGTGCAGACCCTGGCTGCTATATTGATCTGAGGGAGCAGGACTGTGCTCCTGAGACACCTGTGACTGTGAAAGTGACCGTGCCTGCATATCAGCCTCATCCTGCAATGGTCTGTCTACTGGCTGCCTCAGCTGGGTGAGAGTGTCAGTGTAGGCAGGCATGAAGCCCTGAGCAGCGCTGCTATTCCTGAACATCCTGCTGGTCACCCCAAAAGCACTGCCAGAGTCAGTGTCCTGGCTTGCAAAGCGGGAGAAGCGAGACTGGGTGGGGTTGAGGTGGTTGCCGTCCTGCCCCTCAAGAAGCAGCACCTCACTGGGGGGTCCAGCCGGTGACTCATACAGGCTGCTGAAGTCCCTGCACCAATGTTGAGGGTACAGACACAAACCTCTGCACATGCGGTGGTTAAGTTTAGGCTTATGTATGATGCACAACATTGCTCAAAAGCTGAGCAAGCCTGGGCACAAGTGATGATCACCTGCCTGATCTCATGCATTCATTGACAACGTACTGCATGCTCAAAAGAGTGCTAGTTTCTCATGAACATGGAACCTGGGACACAATCTTGGCAACGTATTACAGGCCACAGGTGAATTGCATACCAGCAATACAGCGATGCAAGCATGGTTTGCAACGGAATAACTGGGCAACAGCATACCTGAGATGAGAGGCATGGGTACCATGGGATGGGCTAGAGTGAGGCAGGTGCGCATGAGGCAGTCTGCCCTGGGGCTGGTCTGAGAAGGCCCTGGGAGAGGAGGCCTGAGGGGAGGGCAGGGGGCTGCTGATGGCTTCCTCTGTGGTGTTGAACATGTGGCCCAGAGTGGCCTACATTCAATCAACCAATCAATCAATCCTACTTACGTTTCCTATCTTTAGGACTCATCAGGGAAGTGAGCAGACAACATTGCAAAAATTCTGAGAATGCTGAGTTTGTGAAACAAGTCATTCAATGCTGTTCTGGGCCACACAAAGGTCCAAGTTTTGTAGTCAGACATGTACATCTGCAAGCACTTAGTTGCAGAAGAGGTCCTAGCAATGCATTGGGTTCTGTTGCCACATGCCATTCTGGGGCAGGCAAAGCTCCAAGCAAATGCCAAGCAAGTCAGCTCTCACAATGAATCAACTTGAGCAGCATTGTGCTGTGGCATATCACTTAGACAAGCATGGCAGCAGCAAACCAAAAGCTTGGGCTATTTGTTGGTCATGAACAGCAATATTTCATGCTGCATCCACTGGCTGCAGCTACTCTTTGAGCTACCACCATGCAGAGATGCCCTCCACAGTTGGATTTGCATGCAGCAAGCCACAGATGACAATGCTGATGAGAGGAATAGCAGAACAACACATAAAAGTGTGAAGTCAGAGCAGGGACCTGAACATCGTCATCAAAGCTTTCCCAGTACCATTGCTTGAAGAGGCGGAAGGAGATGCGCTTGCGAGAGATGCAGAGCCTGAGCCTCTCCAGGGCCTGGCACCGCTCCTGCCATGCTGCGTGCCACCTGCACAACCGTCCCAATCTCTGCAATGGTTTTGTTGGCATTTCAAGTTCTGCAATGTTTTGCTGGCACTGGACCTTGCAATCAAAACAACAAAACACAATATGGGCACTGGGGCAGCAGATACCGAGCATGCAGAGGTTGACCATGACTGACTTGGCCTGCAGGTCAAGTCTTGTGCCTATGACAGTACATGCTGTGTACAAATGCAGTGTGCAAAGTTGATGATAGGCAGGCTCAAGCAATCTAGCATGTGCTTCATCGGCTGCACCTGCGCTTTAGAGTGCATGACAACAGCAAATGCATCACCTGTGGAAAGCGTGACGCTTGTGGTTGAGCAGGTGCTTTGACAGCAGGCGCATGAGGGCCACTCGTTTGTGGCGCCTGTGGTGGGCCACAGCCTGCCAGGCTCTCAGGCTAGACAGCTGCAGCCTCACTGCTGTGCTGCCCAGACTGCGCTGCAGCAACCTGGCATGCCTCTGCTTCACCTGCACCATCACACAAGCATTGCTGACAACGGCACATGGCATGAGAGTGCTAGCAAGGACCCCCCTGGGCAGCCCGGTATAATTCTTGGCTTCTCATTGAATTGACGTCGAAAGGCGTAGTCTTTTCAGTTTTTTCCTTTAGCAAGGACCCCAGCATACATAGAGACAACTATGCTCTATGCCTGTGTTTGGGTTGTACCAGATGCCAAGCAGCGCGACGTGCTGTATGGCCTTTTACCATACCAGCACATGCAAGACTGCATATCTGAGGTGCTCAGAGCAGCATGGCCACACCAGACGTCAAGTAATTGGTCATTCTGCAAAAACACATTCACCAAGGACACACAACAATCCATGCATTGATCAATTGATCAAACAAGCAAGTCATCAAGCAAAGAATCACAATATGCTTGGGACAAACTGGATTCCAAAGGACAGCTTCTGGAAGAGAGAGTTACATTCAGGTTACATGGAAAATGCCAAAGAACCAATGGATGTAGCTTGTCAGTCGAGGGAAGGGTAAATGTATGACAAGACAGATACTGTGTGAAAGCGTTACAAAGACGCACGTACCTGCAGGGCATGTGACCAGGCAGCCATGACCGCTGCCATGCATGCAGGGGCGGGGGAGGTGGTGTGCAGCCAGGTGGAGGGGGGTGCCCAACCGCCATACAGGTGAGCCATGGCCAGCCTGTGCAACTTGTTGGCACCCTCCTTGCGCATGTCTACCTGACGCCCAGCCTGCTCTGTCCATGCCTGTGTGCCATGGACAGAGTTAGCCTGTTGCTAATTGCTGCATACAAGCTCAGTCTATCGTCATCAAGAATCGGCAGTTGGGTGCAGACAACTGGAAGGAGGACAATGAAACACCCAACCCATGGTATGAGATCATGCCCATAAGTGAGTGAAGATGCACAGACATGTGAAGTTGCAATGAACATCAGACAGGTACGGTGCCAGAAAGCTGAGACCGAATTGTCAGCACACCCCATGACACACACTGCTCTGTGCTTGAGAAGCACAATGTATGCCTCTCTGTGTGCTGAGTGTTCTGCTTGACAGGACTGGCATTGCATTCTCACCACAAACATCTGCCCCAGGAGGGTAGCGTTACTCCTAGTCACAGCAGCATCCACCAGCTGCGTCCTCCTAGCGGCCGTCTCCTTGCTGGTGGCCACCGCATCAGCCCATGACTGGAAGGCAGCAGCCACACACCGGTTCTGCATGCGTGCTATGATATGGCCAACCCTGGCACGTGCATCCTGAAGCACTGCAATCTGGCTGCGCCACCAGTCAAAGGCCTGGCTGAGTTTCAGGTTGGTGATGCGCTTCAGGGCCTTTGTTGCAACCTGCCTGTTGTGGCGGGAGAGGTACACAGCCTCCAACCACCCATCAAAAGCAGCAGCCTGAGCACAGAGGAGCAATGCATGTCAGTGGCGCTGCACTTCATGACTGTGCATGCACTGAAACAGGCTGTGTGTCAGTGCTTATTGCCCACAGTCTTTTGACTGTGCAAGCAAGGTGCAATTTGTGAGTCAAGCATTTGCCTGCACCTATGCTAGTCCTGGAAGGCCTTGCTGCTCCACAGCTTGGTCAGCATGACAAGAAGCTGATGATGAGAAAGCAGCAGTGATCACCTGAGAGGCTTGCTGAAATCTCAGCATCAGCTTGTGAGCAGTCTGCCTGGCATGAAGCTGCTGCTGTGCATTCTCTTGCCAAGCATAGAAGGCAGCAGCCAGCTGTCTATTGGCCATCCGGGCAGCCACCTGCTGCATGGCTTGCCTGGCACTCCTCATCTGCAGTGTGTGCTCTGACCACGCAGCAAACGCACTGGCCAATCCTCTTTGGCTCATCCACCTGATAGCACATCCTGAGCTTACCAAGACATGTCATGGCGGCTGTGTAAAGCTATCTCCTATGTGCTGGGCTTGTGCTTGGGTTGATGTTTGGTCACAATGTATGAGCACAGGCAAACTGTGACATGATGCTTGTGCAGAAGATGCAATGTCACTGTTTGGCTAGAGGGCTCACCGCTGCAGCTGATACCACATGCTAGTTGTCCTGGACTGGGTGTTGCCAACAGATTGCTTCAAGCAGGTCTGCTGTACAGAGCAACTGCTTCCACAATCAGAGCAGAAGCTTTGACACTTTTGAGACACTCACCTGACTGCTTTTGCTAGACGGCCTTGCACAGCCTTCTTCTGCAGCGTCAACCGGTGCCAGGCAAACACAGCAGCTGAGCAGCGCAGCCGCTGTAGGCGTGCCACGGCTTTGCCCAGCTGAGCTGTCATGACTCTCTGCTCCTGGGCATGCAGCTTCCATGCTGCAAAGACCTGTGCTGCACGCAGGTGAGTCATCCTGCCGATAGCCTGAGCTTGGCCGCAATGCTTGCTGCTGCTGTGTGACTCCAGGCAGCAAAGACAGCAGCTGCCATGTGATGTGGCGACCTGGCCCTGATCTGTCCTGCGATCTCCTGCAGCCAGGTAGCCCTAGATTGCTGCAAATGGCAGAAAGTACAACAAGCTGACATGCTTATCTCTGAATTTGGTGTCAGACATGATCTTGAGTTGCAGTTGTGGGGTTTTACGTGAACAGCACGGGTTGTCGGGTTTTACTTATGTGTACAGCACAAAATGCAAGTGACTAGTGGTGCTGTGAAAGCAGGGGCAACTTGATTTTGGTGTGTGCAACACTGTTTGTAACTATCTGTCTGCAGCACTGCATGCACTTTTGGCTTGGTCTGATATAGCTGTGCCAGTGATGCTGAAGCCAATCGGAAAAAAGCACATCTCTGCTTTGTGAGCCTCATGGCCTGCAAGGATGCATGTCTTCCATCTGAACTCAACTTCCACATCTTCATGCATATGATCCAGCATGCATGTAATCCCATAGGTTGTGCAGCTCAAGAATCGCAGATTGTGCAAAGCCTTCTTCTTGTGTTGGGCAAATCAGCTTCAGACCGTCACACCTTGTGCTGCTTCTTCTGAGCAGCGGCAGAGCGCCAGGCAGCCCAGTATTGTTGCAAACGCAACTGTTGCAGATGCTGGACAGCCTGCTGCTCTTGTAGCCTGAGCATCTTGCTGATGACCACAAACTCTCTCCAATGGCTGAAAGCAATAGCTGTGGATCTGTGGCATATACGAATGATAGCATTTGCCAGCGTGTGCTTGACATGCCTGCAGTGCTTGATGCTGTTCTGCCAGGCATCCCACACTTGCTGCGCAGCTCGCCTGCTGGCGCGCCTGTGCGAAAAGCAGTCTTGTTGCCCATTGCTACTGCTGAGAATATGCAAACAGCATCATACAAGAACCAAGCTTGGTGGCTGTGGGAACAGTTTTACCCTGTATCGCAATGGTATACCTTGGACAGGATGCAGTAAAACAAGAGGAAGGAAAAGACGACGCCGTTATGCATTCAACATAGAGAAGCTTGAGGTGATCTCGAGTTGGACTCAACTTTCCCTTTGAATGCTCAAGCAAGCCAACACCATTCTCACATGCATGCTTGACTAAAACAAAACAGGGCGTGGTGCTCAATGTGCCAAATTCTCAACTAAGCGCTTCACCTTCTGCAGAATTGGATACACTGTCTGTCCTTCTGCTCAACTTGGTGCAGACTCCACCAGCCAGCAAATGCTGTAGCCACAGTCCGTCTGTCAGCTCTGTGAGCACCTTCGATGAACGCCTCCTGCCTATGCAGACAAGTGCCTTCCACAGACTGCTGCCAGCTGTGGAACACAGAGCTCACCAGACGTGCCTAAAGAGCAACCGTGTCAGGTCAACTGCCTGGCAAGTAATGAAGCTGCCTCCCACTGATAACGCCTGGTACAGACAAGCGCATGACAGACAGACACCTGACAGAGAGGCCACATCTCCATCACCAGTTGCCTGTTGTGAGTGGGCAAGTGAGCTTTGCATAATGATAGGCTTTGCCAGGCGAGACTCTGGAGCAGGATCACTGCATGTCATAGCACCATGCAATCATGTGACAGGACAGAAACAAAAAGAAAAGAAAACACTACATCTTTTGGCGTCAATTCAATGACAAGCCAAGTATCATACCAGGATGTCCAGGTATCAGACAGGAGACAACAGATAAGCAGATAGCAGAGGCTGACCTGCACCCTGACCAGCATCCCTTGAACCAGCTGCGCTCTGGCCTTCCTCACTTCTGTCACCACCTGAAAGGCCTGAAAGCCATGCTGCAGCAGTTGATTGGCATGCCTGCTCTGACACCTAGCGACAATTGCCTTTGCTCTCTGCTTTGTGAGTGCACACTGGAGCCACAGTGACATGACTCCAGCAAGCAGGTCCTGCCTGGCGTGCTTTGCATGCTGGGAAGCCAGGCGTTCATTGCGCTGCTGCTGCTGAGCACAGCGCCGCCACATGAGGAAGACAGCGCTGACCTGCTGACCGGACCGCCTGCAGAAAGGTGCATACTACATGGTCTCATCAAGCTGCTTTCTGTTACTGACATGTAATACGACATGTGTTACGAGTTGACCACACAAGGTTCATGATATGTTTTCTACACTGGTACTGGGCAACACAGTTGACGAGCCCCACAGTATGAGCAGTAGCTGCGAAAGACCCTCTGCATGGCAGAGTTGCTCAGACCCAGAGGTAATTTACACATATGTGCCACACTGCTGAGGCTTTGGCATTCTGCAGATCACCTGATATGCTCCTACTTTGCAAACATAAGCTACATTTGTCAATGACTTTGGAAAGCTTTTCTTTTTCTGCCTTCAATTGGGTTCACAGTTCCAATTGCAGCAAACAAGTACAGGTGGTATCAAACATTTTTAGAGGCATCTAACTGAACACGCTTTAGCTGTTTGGGAGGTTGGATAAAGCACCTGTCCAAGGCTTTGTTGACAATCTGTTGACAGATGCGCTGCCGCCTTGCAGCCCCTCTCCACTCAGCAAAAGCATGCCACATGCAGCGGGTCATGCTGTGCTGCTGAATCTGGTTGCACGCGTGCCGCAGTCGCCTGCCCTCTGCTACAGCAAAGCGCCACCTGTTGATGGCCCTTCTCTGGATGTAGCGCACCTCCCTACTCCACTGACTTTGAAGCATCTCCTTGCGCTCCCTGCATGTGTGCATGTGCTTTAAGGGAAGACCCATCTGTATGCCACTGTACATGTAAATTGTGTATGTTGAGAGCATCCGCCTGGTGGAATCAGATCTACAGCTCATATCTATTGCAGCCGTCATGATGCTGTTACAGAGGAGCTGAGCAGTGAGCTGTAGGTGACATGATTGCTTACAGCATGCAATTCTCACATGTGGGCCCAGCAGATAGCATCTACAGTTGATTATATGACAAATGCCATGGTGGGTAAACATGCATTTGCATTATGCATTCACTCTCACATGTGGGCCTTGATAATGTCTGGTTGATCTTATAACACTTGTGGTGATAGGGTTGATGTCTCTGGGTAGACATGCATTTACAGCATGCATTCATTCCCATATGTGGGCCCGGCAGATGATGTCTGTGGTTGATCTTGTACCATGACATGCATCACCTGAAGTTAGCCACATAGCTGCTCCAGGCACAGAAGGAGCTGTTCAGCCTGGATTGTGCCTTCTTGTTGAGCAGGCGCATGAGCATCCTGCTGTGCGCCTGCTTCTGAAGGCAGTGCAGGCGCCATGCCTGGAGGTAGCTGTGCATGCGGCGGTGATGCATCTGAATAGATAAGGCCAGACCCCTTTGCTCCAAGGCAGCAGCATCTCTCACCATGCAGACCCAAGCTTGAAACGCATCTGCTTGCCTGAAAACAGAAACTTTGTTGAGGAGTTGACTGCGTCCTTGGCCATGAGCCAAGACTACTGTGATCATTTCCCTTGCTGGTAGCACTTTTGGCTGACGCTTTGACGCAGCAAAGTCAAAAGCAGGAGACCAAGTTGTGTCGCAAATGTGTGCAGAACTGGAGTCCAGCTACACAGCTGTTTGCATGGAAGCTGTCAACTGTACCTGCGCCTTTGATTGCGCAGCTGCATGGCTTCAAGGCATTGCCTGCCTGCTTTGCAGCCCTGAGCATGGCTGCGCCACTGATGCAGCAGGCATGCTATGCGCCACCTCTGCATCCTCCAGATTGCTTGCTGCTCCAGCTCTCGCAGCATCATCTTGGACTCTGAAACATCAAACCTCCCAGTGTGGGGGTGCTCAGCCTAACTTGAGGTTGTGACACCACATGATACAGCAGGCAAAGCAGTGGCTGCAAGTGTCACCTATATGTCTGCAAGCTACAATGCATATGGGTTTTTGTGCTTTCAGAGTTACAGTGTGCAAGTCAGGAGAGGCAGGGGTTGACGTCAATGCAAAGCAAGGTTTGACTGGCTTAGCACAAGGCAGCTGACAGCTTAAAGCAGGATACGGTGATGCCGATGCAATCTTGTGTTGCGTCAAAGACACAGAAATCTTGATGACCCAAGCAGCTCATGACCCCAGCATCTGCAGGAATCACCTGCAGATGCAGCGGCAAACTGAGCCCAGCCTTGAAATGATGCAGATAATGTTCTGTGGGCAGCTTGAGTGACCATCATTTGCATGTGCACTTGCAGGTTGTGGCGGTGCTGGGTGTATTGCAGCCACACATCAAAGGCCACAGCTTGCTGCATTTGACTGCGGCGTAGCAGCTGTCTGGTGACCTTGTAAGTGCAGCTGTGCTGATACACTGCCACCATCCTGCACACAGGCAAGAGGTGATGATCACCTGGTTACAGAGTACAAGGAGTAGACAGGTGCTGCAAAGATGCACTGGCTGTCAATTGTGGTATGTGCTGTACAACAAGCTACATCGCACAGATGCAGAGCTTCCTTAGCATTGGGATCTGTAACAGCAGCTGCATTGATCAATGTGCAGTGATGAGAGGATAGCCAAGCAGGCAGATGGCCATGTGGTATCTGTGCGTACCTCCACCACTGCAAGACCTGACGTCTGATGAGGTTCTCATTCTTGCTCTGCAGCACCACAATGCCCCAGCGCAGCCTGTTGACCAGCTTGGTCTCAAGGTCGGTCAGGTCAACATTCTTCTTGTGGATGATGGCTATGAGCCTGTTGACCTCAATGTCCATCTCAGACCGTATGGCCTCAATCTGCACTTCAACCAAGCCTGCTTGCCCAAAGGCGTTCTAAATTGAGTGTGCTGCCTATGCTGAGACATGTACTGCCTCGCATGCTTACATTGTTGACAAGGGAGGTGAGGGACATGAAATATCATCACTTCAACCAGCTGCTAAAGCTTGTACAGGTGCTGATGCAGACATGCAGCTAACGTCCAACAACTACTTGCAGAATGGCCATAGATATGATCATGTCATGTGTAAGTGCATGGTCACAGGGTTTTCTCAACAAGAATGCAGCTGCAACATGCTCAAGAGTTGCATGTCAAAGATGCTCAAGGCTGATTTGTGAGACTGGCCCTCATACCTCTGTGATGGTCCACTGCTTCAATTCAGCTGCCTCTGCAATCATCTGATTCACCTTGCCATCTATGCGTATGCGCACCTGTTTCTCCTTGTCCACAAAGTGGAACCACTCCTGCAGCACCACACTTGTGATCAAACACAACAGGCTGACTGGTAAGTGCATGATGTCATTTCATGCATGGTTTGACAGGTGCCCATTCAAGCTATGTCATGTCAAAGAAGTTGCATGCCTGTATTTGGTTGATGGCGCCCAGCAAAGGTGATGTGTGAAAATCGTTGGTGCAGGAGCTGGTTTAACTACTTACATATATCATGAGCCCTGACATCTTCATCAGCTCCTCGTTCTCTGAAACGTCTCCTTGCAGCGGGATGAGAGATCTAGATGTCATGGAAGCATTTGGCATCATGGCATATGTGCCCACCCTTACAACATCCACTGTCAGCACTACCTGCACTCAAAAACCAACAATGTCAGGACCAAGTCACCATGGGTTTCAGCGCATCATACTGCATTAGTGCTGTGCTGTTGCATAGTGCTGCTGATAATGGAGCAGGGCTGAGAGCCAGCATCAGAAGTCATTGGCACAAATGCCATGGAGAAGACATAGAGCGCACCAATCCACATTGGGCATGACGCATACACAATTTGCCCTTGGGCGTCAAAAGGTTACAAAACTGCATTGTGCTTGAGCCGCAGAAACGCGCTGCAAGGGTTGTCACCTGCTGAAGCTGGCGGTTCCTGAGACCCATCCTTTGTGTGTTCCAAGCTTGCTTGGGCTCCCCAGCCACGAGCTCCCACTGCTCCCACACACCAAAGTTTGCACTGAAGAAAGCCAGCTTCTGCCTTCCCCTCCGCCGCAGCTGTAGGAACCTGTCCTCAGCAGCTGCAGATCTGAACCCAACCCAGCCTCCCTACCATTGCAGAAAAGCTTTCAAGGCAGGAATGCAACTGAAACACACATTGTTCCACCGGCGTCAGTGGTGTGATGTGATGAGACAGCCCTTCACATGCTGTAAGCATGAGCAATGTCATGCAAATATCTGGCGTAAACATTCAGTATCTTGTGTCAGCTTTGTGGGAAGGAATGGTGTTTTAGCATGTGGGAGACTTGAGCAGGTGATCCGCAATTGCACGCAAGGCAAGCCTCTTCCCAAGCAGCTCTATGACACATGGGTAACGTGCTTTAGTAATTGATGCCGTCAGGATTTGATCATCACCTGACGAATGACTTCCAAATGGGCAGCCTTGTCAGACAGAACATCATCTGTACTTGCAGGTTGAAATACATAGTTGGTGGTGCCTGGCTCATCCTCGAGCACTTCAGCTTGGGACACCTTATAGGCTTTACCCTGTAAGCAAACTTTTGCCATGCTGCAGTCTGTGTGGCTCAGTGCAACTGTATTGATTTTGCAGATTTAGCAAACCCTTGCAGCTTACCTCAGACATCAAGGCAACAACATCCCCAGTCTCAAGTCCTGGCCGTTTGGCACTGCTTGAAGCAAAAGACCTTGGACCAGCTGCATTTAGTAACAAGTTTGATCAAGGTTTGTGTCAATGTCTGAGCAGGCCAAACTTGGATGTGAGAACTTACCGGCATACTGCTTTTTGATCTCGGCTGCACTGTATGTTTGTGCAGTCCCAGGTCTGCTGCTAGCTCTGTAGCTAGCGATGCTGCCACCACGCTCAGGTGAGGTCTCTCTGCTGGCAAGGCCAGAGGTGACAGAGCCAGCTCTTTTAGCAGCCATGCCAAACTCCCGAAGAGTTTGCTGATTCAGCATTTTTACATCCGGTCCAAAACTGTCGCTCTTCGCAGTGTCCATGATTCCTTCTAAAGTAGTAGCCGAATCGTGTTGATGCAGGCTCCAGCTCGTGTGTCGCTCCTGCGGGACTCGTCCGTTGCCTTTGACAATGTTGCTGCTGCTTGCCATTGCTGGGGCATCAGGCCTTACTTCACACGCTGCTTGAGCTGCAAAATCGCTGGGGTCGCCACTCACCCAGATTTTGAAGATCGTGAGCCGAAGTTCGAGTCAAGACGCCTGCTGGAGGCAGCGCATCGATCATATACTAAAACAAGTTCCTCTGCGTGATGCTGCCGAAAGTTGATGTTCGCTGCTGCTGCGACTCAGGTGAAGATGAACTGTTGCATGCCGTGGTTCCAGATGCGCGAGGCAGTCGAGCGCAAGCTGGTTCAGCGACCAGCTTCGAGCCGACGCATCAACGATCCAGAGTGCTGCCGGCAATTGCTTGCTTGCATCACCAGCGCGAGTCTGCCTGCGCAGCAGGTCAAACTTGAAAACATCGAGTGCTTTTTCCTTGGAGCCTTCGCTTTGCACGCAGTGCGGACGCGCGAAGCGGAGCGCGTGCATGCATATGTACATGCAGGCTTGTTCATTGTTCCCTTCAAGTGTTGTTATGCGAGGCAACATACTACGCAGCTATCGAGAGTTGCTTACACTGTTGAAGCGGTTGCCTAATGATGCGCAAAGTGCTGCAGGCAAAGAGGCGAAGAATGAGATCTTGGCTCATAAACACGAGACTGACTCGCTTAAGATAACTGACTTGCATAAGCAGTTGATAGCGAAAATCAGCTTCTTGCGCATGACCACAACCCGCAGACCCGGTGAAAGGTCCATACAGGCGTCAGGCACCTTCATACTGAGAGGAGGTGATCTGGTGGAAGCAGAAAGTGCATCTGAGCAAAGGTGAGTTTTACTGACACTGCTGGGTACAGCACTTTGCTGTGCAAGCCTCCACAGTCTTGAATGATTCTGCAGAGCTATTGGCAACCAAGTGAACATGAGTGACTTCAAACAGCGACATCACACACTTTTGAAGCGCCAGCATTTTGGTCGGGAGCCTCCAGCTTCGCATGGCAAGCTGTTTTAGATGGAATATCTAGAATAGAGTAGTATGCTCGACAGACACACTATCTACACCTTTGCACAACTCAATAGTGTAGTTGAAGCACATCAAGCTCTGTTGACAGTATTCATTCATTGCTCAATGATTAGGCATTGTGCCCTAATCACAATGCCCATGCTCATTGTGATTAGGGCAGTCAGGCCTTGACTTAGTTCCAAACTACCTATAAATCAGTTGTAATCAACCTAGTATTCTGTATGCAAGCTACATACCAGACAGAAGCCAGTTAGCAGCACGTTCTATGTTTCCCTGTGTCACTTTCAGCGCCCGAACTGCCTGATCCTGATTAAAGCCCATGTTGGTCAGGAAGCCTACTGAGCCAGCATCAGGTGCGTAAGGCACTCCTTTGTATCTCCTCACATAGGCTGTGGCTGGTTTCGACCCATCGCTATCTGTCCTTTGTATCATTTCTGCGTCAGTCCCAGAGACACTGCTTGCAATCATGCTATCTACACTATGGTGATCGTTCCTGCCAGGTGTTGAGCTATTGCTTGGCATAGCTGAGCTGGCTTGTTCACGGGATTGGGCTGAGGTTTTGCCCTGTTGGTCATCCAGATCTACCTGTATTGGCTCCACACATACGCTTGCTGGCGGCCCGCTCACAGTGACCAGATCAACTGTTGTCTGTGGAGACAGCTTGGGTTTCTTCTGAACGTGTAAAGCTACTGGCAAAACCTGCCTCTTCTGTGCTGCCTGCTTAACACCTCCTCCATTAATTGGCTTGAAGAAATTGAGCACAGTAGGAGGCGGTCTGCATGACAAAAGCAGATACACTTTCCAGTTCTTGGGACTCAAACGACTGGCAATGTAAGTGCAAAAGTCAACAGGATACAAATTGTTTGGCTGTCCATAGATTGGAAATGCATCATGAACCAGGTTGAGCACAGAAACAGGTTGGACAACTCCCCTCATGCGTGGTGGAATGCAAACGCGCTTATGCAGTAATGGCAACTGGCAAAATGTTCAGGCAGAACCAAAAAGCAATAGTGCATGATACACACCTGAGGGCCTTCATCAACGACTTCTTGTCTATGGGCGAGACAGGTTCAGTTCTGAGTGCACCACCAGCTCCCATAGCTGCGGCCTTCAAAGCTTCCTCTTGCAGTACAGTGCTGCCAGACCCCGCTGTAACATTGCCCGCCTGTCTGAGTTGTTGCTGAGGTGGCATGAGTGTCTGAATGGATGATAGCGTTGCCACAACTAGATGCAAGAGATGTGCTGGATACCGCACACCTGCAGCAAAAGGTCAAATACAGGTGCTTGCTGCAGATGATGATCAAGGTACTATGACATACACTGTGATTATGTCACAGCTCTCGGCGTGAGCTGAAACGTATGCTGGAGTGTATGCGGCATGCACACTCTGTGTGCTGCAAATGCAAGCAGCACTTTCCCGGTCTGTTATTTTATAAAGCAGGTCAAGGAGGTGGTTGTCATATCATCTTGAGGAAACACACTGGGAAGCTCACCCACTAAGTGCTTGCCAGCCTCAAGCTCAACACGGACAACTCGCATGGTTCTATCACTCTTGGACAGGCTGCCCTCATTTCTCTCCAGAATGTTCTCCAGAGTGCCCCAGATCCGCACCACAGAACCTGACAGGATTGTCACCTGAGTCAAGCGTCTCCCTACCTGCATTTGATGCCAACAGGCTGCTCACAAACCCCGTAGTGTTCAACATGGCAAACCAGGCTAGTTTAGCAACCTTACAGACAACAGATGTACAATTCGCGGAGACAACATTGTCAACATTTGCGCAGACCCCACCCCACCCCACCCCTGACATTACTGTGCAGTCATTCTGATGGATGATTACACAGGCGGCAAGGAAAAGCAAAACTCTGCGATGACACAAGTCTGGTGCCATGTTTGCTGGTCTGACAAGTGCAAGAAACAATACTCAGGTAATGCATCAGTCTCTCTGTTGTACTCTCAACAGGTCACAAGTCTGATGCAGGCACACACACCTGGCAGCTGGGGCCTTGCTGGCATGCAGCCCCATGCATGCAGCTTGTCAATGAGCGCTCGTACACATCCTTCCACCCTTTCTCCACTTCTTCAATGCTGACTGCCTGATACTTGGCGCTGAGCTCATTAACCTGCCCGGGACAACAAACAGTCTTGACACACGATGCCATCAAGCTTGCAGACCAAAATAGCAACAGAGGCGGATTGCTGATTTTGCGCATCCATTTCAATGTATGAATAGTAAGTAAACTGCGCCAGGTCATCACACACACACACTCAGCATATAGCAGCAATGTAAATACAGGGTAGAAATCTTTTGCAGTGACACATTGTTACTAGCACAAGCTTTGTGTTGCAGTGGCAAGACCTGAATTGTGTGTTCTGCACATGAGACAGCAGTCATACCTCCATGTCAAAGAAGGATGTGCCAGTGTTTGGCCGGCAGATGCTGAACACACCAGGCGTGCCAACCTTCTGCAATGCAAGAAGGAACATAGTTTTCCCAAAGATGGGCCGCCTGCTGCGCCTGAAGCCACTGGAATCATCAGCTCCCTTCTCATGCTCAAGCTTCCGGCAGGCTGCCTCAAATGACATGCCTCTGTCAAAGATGATGTCGTTCTGGTGAGTCTTGAGGCTATTGTACGGGTCCACCCACAAGGTCTGCATGTGATTAACACAAGCTGTAACTGGCTTGATTGCACGAAGACAAGTTTTGCCTGAGAAGCTAAATATGCATGCTCAAAGCAGTCTCAATATGCCAGGCGAAAAGGTCTCACACACTGCACATGTGATGATGCACATGTGACGATGATCCGAGTAAGTTCTTGCGTTTGGATGCAAGCACAGCAAACTACAAGCAGCAGCAGCAGCAGCAGCAGCAAGGCATGCCAAACCCTACAGTTTTCTGACCTTGGGCTTGAGGATCTCAGTAATATTGCTGCCAGACAGGTCGGACACACCCTCAAAGTAGCGGCCCTCTGCCTTGGCTGCACGGATTTCGGCCATCAGGGTGCATGCAAAGTAGCTGAAAAGAAGATTCTGCCGAGCCACAGGCAAGCCCAGCAGCCTGTTCAGGAATCGCCTGCACAGACGCACCACTGTCCTATTTGCATGCAGGAAGAGACACCTGCAGCTGACGTCCCAGCAAGTCTGTCACAGCAGCGGAATGGCTGTTGAACGTCTTTGTTGGACTGTATCAGCCTGCCTGTCACCAGTTCCTGAATTGAGATCTGGCTGATCCTTGAGTCATTTCAAGGTGCAGCTCATAATCAGCATTGTCAGTGTGCCTTGCCCCTCAACGGCAGTAGCAATATGTCATTGACAGCTACATCTATAACAAAGTGCTTTGCCATGCCGTCAAGCGCAAGAGTCTGTTAGCAGACAAGTATAAATGAGATACATGCAGCACGCTGACCTCACATCTCCAATGTCTTTGGGTTGATCCTTGGTGATGGCTGTGCCCTCTTCTGCAACTGTGTCAGCCCTTGAGGCTCCCAACCCAATGCCCATCAGGTCCACACAGTCTCTGAGCTGATCATGCAAGGTCTCAACTGCAGAATGACACAGCCCATGAATATAAGCAGCCTTGTGGCAAATGAACGCAAATGAGTTATACACCAGGCGGCATGGTTGCTGCAATGTTGGCAATTGTGCAGCTGCTGTCACACAGAGGTTGACTCACAGATGTTGAGGACAGCAGAAGGCCCTGTGTCTACGGAAGATTGAAAATATGCTGAACACATCAGTTTGGGAAACAAACACATCCAAAATTGAGTGGACGATGGATGCCCACACCAAACATAGCAAACGACATCTACAAGGATACACAATCACCTGCAGTGATCATTGCTGCCGCACTGATGGTGCCACTGTCAGGAAGGGAAGCGACAATGTCTTTGACATCATTGGCACTGCTGCCCTCCAGCACCTCTGCCAGGGTGACCCCAGAGGGCAGCAAGGGGCTGCACTGGATGATGCAGTCATACATCCTCCTCAGAGACTTGCGCCCCAGTGGGCTGTCAAAGTTGCTCTCTGAGAGGTCGATGCCTGAGGCTGCTCTGCGGTCACCACGCGTGAGCGCCCCTAGGGACTGCAGCCGCCGTGCCACTGCTGCTGCAAACCTTTTCTCACCACCCAGATTGGTGGCCACCAGCTTGTAGATGGGGCCAGTCACCTGAGCAGGCCATGTGAAACCTTGGGTCATGCCCATCTAATGTTACAATGTCATGCTGCATTGCAACATACTGCATTACCTTGACTGCAAGTCACAGAATGCTTGCTGTTGAGTTGGCTTGGGACAGGCCACTGGTATGGCTACACACGCAGCTACATGTATGATGCTTATGCCTGGTAACAGACAGGAGAAAAGAAAACACTACGCCTTTTGACATTGCTTAAACAAACGCCCAAGGATGAGAAACATTGGGCATCCCTGTAGGGGACAGCCAGGAGCCATAGGTATGTACATGACACGGCTAAGCTGACATGAGAAGCAGGTGCAAAATGCAACTTCAGGGTGGTGACCTGATTGGAGCGGTGGGATCGGCCCAGCTGCTGAATGGCTTTGTCTGCTGACCATGGCAGCTCAATGGTGAGGTGCACTCGCCTTCGCTGGTTCACTACAGCCGCCGAGGCATGCAAGGAGATACCGGTGCTAGCTGCATCTGACACTATAGCCACAAACTTATCTCCTCTCATGAAAGCAGCTGCAACAGCATGACCAAATTCAGTGCTGACTGCATCAGTGCTGTACAGACAAGCTGTTGGGTAGTCTGCAACCACAGGGGGCTAGCTGGATAATGCACATGCCTGCAGTAGCAGAGACACATGTGTTGGGACCCGGTAGCCTGCTGTCCTGAGATTGACTCAGCTCTGTGCAGTACTCACCTGTTTCCGAAACATTCAGTGAGTCCATTTCAGTGGAATCTGGCTTGGCTCTGAGCTCATAGACGCCACGACCCCTTGCATCTGCAACCACCCTGCCTCTGCGTCCTGTCATCTCTGCCACAGCGCCTGCACCCAAATTGCATGTCAGCTGGAAAAGAAAAAAGAAGAAAAAACCTAAGTCTTGCGGCGTCAGTTTTATGAGAAGCCAAGTCCTATACCGGGCTGTCCAGGGTTTGCATGTCATCTATCTGACAGCAGACTGTGACAAGCCTGGCAAACACTGCGAGCATCGAAGGGAACTACAGTGATCCAGGCTGTGCATCTTGACGTTTTCAGACGCTCAAATTCGCGGTGTCACTCCCAAAAGCTCAGTGAGACAAGCAGTGGCTGAAATGCATGAGACAGGTGCTACACTGCTCACCTGGGCCTCCAAGCTGATGCACCAGCTCGTCCAGGAAGTTGGCAGGCAAGTCCAGGGCACTTATACGCTGAAGCAGGCTACCTCTCGCTGCTATACACTCTGGGACCTCTGGTCTGTCAGCATCTGCATGCATCCATAACGAACTAACAATAGCTTTGTACTGTTGCTATGTGAACTAAATCTGTTTAGAGCCAGGATGCTGCCAAGGCCTCCACCAAGGTCATGTTGCATGTGTCATCAACTTGCTGGCAACATTTAACTTGATGCCACAAGAAAGCCGTTTTCCAATCTTCAAGGGAATGCACCTAGCTCTTGCTGCACGTGCCATCACTTTTCATGCAATATTTGGTTTCATCCCTCATAGGCCGGCACTGAGGTGTTCAGGCACACACTTGACAACAGTAAAGGGCAGCTTGATGTCTCTGAGGAGCTCAGCAGCTCTACTTTCTCAACTGAGCATGCAGCCTCATGTCGTACCTGCAGGCTCGTTGAGTCCTGGCTCATAGCGCACAGGAAAGTGCTGTGTCACAAAGCGGGATAGCAGCTCCCGTGTGGTAGACACAAAGCCACACATCTGGCCTGGCTCAAGCTGCATGGCATCAGCTGCAGCCTCGCCGGTGGACTGCAACCCAATGACCACAGCCTGCCCAGCTGCCAAAGCTGCTTTAGCCTCTGCTGCAACTATTGGCACCTACAGTTGGGACCAAATTCGCTCAGCATGCACAGTGCTGTTTATCTTGCTGGGTGGCACATACAACATAGATAGAACCAGGGATAACCCTGATGACAGGAGATGTATGAACTCATGGCATATAGGTATGACACCTTTTTTCATCTGACAGGCTGCTGCTGCTGATAGCACAGCTTGACAGTCATCTGCTGGAGAACTCACTGAAGCTGACTCCATTAAGCAGCAGCTGCAATTATGCACTTGGCCACATACCAGTGGCGACCAGGTGTAGCAGGGTGATGAGCTAGTGGACATGTAAAGCACAATGTGTGCTTCTGCCTACAACATCAGGCTGCTCAACTGTTTGTGGGACACCATCAGAGATGTAGGTAAGCACTTGCCTTCAAGGACACACAGAGCAGCTTGAAGAAGCGCTGCTGGGCAGACCAGAATGGCTTCCACAGCTCTCGGCTGGTTGTGTTGGTGTGCACAAGAGCAGCAGCTAAGCCATGCCGCAGGCTCTGCCATAACTCCACAGAAGCATCGTACACTGCTTGCTGCTGGGCTGTCAAATTGCACTGCAGCTCCATAAACTCAGCCTGCCTGCAAAGCCAAGGGTGTTGCAATTATCACCAAACAGACCCTTACAGACTCTCAAGCTTGTTGTCAGGTATTTGGCTGTGAGCTTATTGACCAGGTAAACTGACATGCTGATTGCAGTTTCACACAACTCCAAAACCATTGCATTAGCACCCAAGCACTTATGACAGCAGACGAAGTAGACCTTCTTCAGCGCTCTGCAACATCAGAGTGCTAGAGAAAGTGTACTCCGTCTGCTTTCAACAAGCACAAGCACGACGCAAGCCTGATCCTGACGCTGAAAATAAAGCTGACGCTGCTGGGGCTGCAACAGCATGCCATCTTGTGACTATCTTGAAGCCCGGCTTGCATATACTGGGTGTGAACAGCAGACTTTACCTGAACGAGAGACCTCTAGCAACGTAGTTGCCTTCAGCTTTCAGCTCCATAGCTAGCATCTCCATGAACGACACTCCTCGCTTCTTCATACTGTCAAGGAAAGCCTCAAAGTCAGGGAAGGCTGAACCAGAGCCCCACAGACCTAGGCGTGTCATATAGGCCATGTTGCCAACCTCAGACACGCCTGTAGCGCTGCAGTACACCACCCGAGCGCGGGGTAGCATCTGCTGTATTTGCAGAACACAGCTGGCCACCTGTCAAAGAAATGGCTGCTCAGGTACAGTCAGTTTCAGTGAGGCCTGCTTTGCATGCTAAACTGCAGGTTTGGACTTTGACTGTGGTTCCTTGAGCTGCACAAGCAAAAAAGCTTGGTATGCACGATGTGGGTCAGGATGAGAGCAAGCCCTTGATGTCCACATGCTCAACAGGGGTGCTTACATGTCTGGATGATTTCCATAAGCAAATGCCACAGCTGGTAGTGTGAATGGGCTGACCTTGGTGCTTTGAGCCTCCTTGCCAGGGACAAAGTTCTTGGCTTTGTGGCACTCATCAAAGACTATGCAGCCATCAAAGGAGGGCCCCCCACACCAGTCTATCACCTGCTGCAGCCTCCCTTTGCCCTTCATCTGGGAAATCAATGTGGTGTACGTCCTGCAACAACAAAGTACCCTCTGGCAGAAAGGCCACAGGCAGCAGGAATGTTCAAGTGTAAGTGTAAGGAGTCTCAAGCTCTTGCAGCCTCCAATTAACAGTTCACATGGGAACAGTAACTTTGTGCATACTATACTTCATTGCACTCATGTGATTTGAATGTCAGCTCAGCTGTAGACCATATCTCATGCAAGAGTGCAGCATGCCTGAGAAACAGGCAAGATGCCTGGGCATGGTAAATGCTTGGTGAGACTGTTGTGCCTGTTCTTGCTGGCGTCAGCAGCAGCTCTTACATGAAGAGAACCCCTTCTTGCATGTCCCTGGCCAAGCCAGTTGCCCTTGTCTCCTTGTCAAGCGTCTGACAGTTGTTGATGATGTTGAGGTAGCAGTCCAGGCTGCGCAGGTCACGCTCAGCATCATGGTGCAGATCAGAGCTGGTACTCATCCAGATGTGGCGCCGTCTGCCGCGCGCAAAGTTGTCCAGAATGATGCCGGCAATCTGAGGCCCCTTGCCCACTCCTGCTCCATCACCAATGAAAAATCCAGCCCCTGTTGCATCACAGAATGATGTCATCCGTGAGAGTGGCTGTATTACACTTCATAGCCACTCTCATGGACATTCTACCAAAGAATTGGCTGTTGCAGCATGCCTGACATGCTGCTGTGCAGCTGGTTTGCAATGCCGCTTGGCTGTTACTACTTCTTTGCTATGCACATGCATGAATGAGCAGTGCATGTTTCCATCATTATAATAACGCTGGGCGCAACAGGCAAGCATACTTACGGTCACCGCCAGGAAGGAACTGCTGGTGCTTGGTGCACGCATACAATACTCCTTCCAACTGCAGCTGGCTGAGTTTGCCTGAGTCGACTACATCTGCTGGAATGCTGTCCCAAAGAGGGTAGCTGGTTGCTGGCAGCGCAATAGCACTGCACAAATAGGCACA
>JAABUK010003933.1_pt1 | contig 24675 bp, 25 predicted proteins | sample 5559141 | NCBI WGS metagenome assembly JAABUK01 (sample SAMN10711869, study PRJNA513367) | rock metagenome | isolation source: Antarctica rocks | place: Antarctica: Victoria Land, Pudding Butte nord | collected 2016-01-03 | reverse complement strand
GGGGTAGGGCGCATTATTGATAAGCTGGGCACCAAAATCGGCTACGCGCTTTCGACGGCGCTGTGGAGCGTGGCCGCGATGGGCCACGCGCTGGTGAGCAGCACGCTGGGCTTTGGGGTAGCGCGCGGCTTTCTGGGGCTGACGGAGGCCGGCAACTTCCCGGCCGCCATCAAGACGACCGCCGAATGGTTTCCGCAGCGCGAGCGGGCGCTGGCCACGGGCATTTTCAACTCGGGCTCCAACGTGGGGGCCATCGTGGCGCCGCTCACGGTGCCGCTCATCGCCGAAACGATTGGCTGGCCGTGGGCCTTCCTCCTCACGGGCGCGCTGGGCTTCGTGTGGCTGGTGCTGTGGCTGCTCATCTACGAAACGCCGGCCAACAGCAAGCGGCTGAGCAAGGCCGAATTTGACTACATCAACGCCGATATTCCGGTGGGCCTGCCGGCCGAAGGCGTGACTGAGGAGAAGCCCAAGGTGGGCTGGCTGCCCCTGCTGGGCTTCCGCCAAACCTGGGCTTTCGTCATCGGCAAGTTCATTACCGACCCCATCTGGTGGTTTTACCTGTTCTGGCTGCCCGACTTTCTGACCAAGCAGTACCACCTCACGGGCACGGCCATCGCGCTGCCCGTGGCGGCCGTGTATGTGCTGTCGAGCATCGGCAGCGTGGGCGGCGGCTACCTGCCGCTGGGCTTTATGCGGCGCGGAATGCCGGCTTTCCGGGCCCGCAAAACGGCCATGCTGCTGATTGCCTGCTGCGTATTCCCGATTGTGTTCGCGCAGTGGCTGGGGGCAATAAATATGTGGCTGGCGGTGCTGGTCATCGGCATCGCGGCGGCGGCCCACCAGGCCTGGAGCGCCAACATCTTCACCACCGTTTCGGACATGTTTCCGAAGCGGGCGGTGGCCTCGGTCACGGGCATTGGTGGCTTCGCGGGCGGCATAGGCGGCATCGCGCTCACGGCCCTGGTGCAGAAGCGCATGTTCGTGCACTACGAAAGCATTGGGCAGCTCGGCAAGGCCTACTACCTCATGTTTTTCATTTGCGGCGCGGCCTACCTGCTGGCCTGGGTGCTGATGTTCACGCTGGTGCCGCGCATGGAGCCCATCACGCTCGACGGGCCTACCCCCTAGCTTAGCGCTGTTAAGTTCTAGCGTCTCGCCCTCCGCGTAACCCCACCCCCTAACCCCCTCCCCTTCGGGAGAGGGGGAACTAACCTTAGCTCTAAAATACTATAAATTAGATTTTTATAACTAAAACTAATCCCCCCTCTCCCGAAGGGGAGGGGGTTAGGGGGTGGGGTTACGCGGAGGGCGAGACGCTAGAACTTAACAGCTCTGCCCCTACCCCCCCACCAGACAGTGGCCCAGCGGCAATACGAGTGCTGCCCCATCGCCTTTATCAGCGAACAGGCTGGCGGCGTGGCAGTTACCGGGTCCGAAGAAGTGCTCGACGTGCGCCCCACCGCCGACCTGCACCAGCGCGTACCGCTGTTGGTGGGCGCGGCCGGGCTGGTGCGCGAGCTGCAAGGAGTGGCTGCTCAATAGTGGCTGCTAGCCGCACTACTGCGGGCAATTGCCAACCTCTTGCCTTGTTCGCTGTTCGCTGTACTGTTCTTTCACCGACGCGCCTGGCAATGCCAGGCGTTCCCATTCTTTATGCCGAAAATCATCGCGCCCGAAGTCGAGTTCAGCAAGCTACTAGCCGACCTGAAGCAGGCGGCCCCCGAAATCTTTACCGCCGAGGGCGGCTACCTCAACCTGCTCGAAGGCCGCTGGCAGGAGCCGGGCCAGCCCAAGCCCTTCCACTCGCCCATCGACGGCTCCGACATTGGCTCGCTGCCCATGCTCCAGCACGACCAGGCCCTGCGCGCCGTGCGCGCCGCCAAGGGCGAAGCCGCCGCCTGGGCCGCTACCGACCTCGACGAGCGCAAGCGCCGCGTGCAGGACTGCCTTGACCAGCTGCGCCCGCACATCGACCTGGTAAGCAAGCTCTTGATGTGGGAAATTGGCAAGACCTACAAGCTGGGCTTCAATGACATCGACCGCGCCGTGGAGGGCGTGCAGTGGTACGTCGATAATATCGAGAGTATGCTCGGCGACCGCAAGCCGCTGGGCCTGGTCAGCAACATTGCCTCCTGGAACTACCCCATGTCGGTGCTGATGCACGCGGTGCTGGTGCAGGTGCTGTGCGGTAACTCGGTGATTGCCAAGGCTCCCACCGATGGCGGCTTCATCTCGCTCAGCCTGACTTTTGCTATCGCGCGGCGCGCCGGCCTGCCCGTGACGCTGGTGAGCGGCCCCGGCGGCGAGCTGAGCGACGTGCTGGTAAAGGACCCCGCCGTGGACTGCCTCAGCTTCGTGGGCGGGCGCTACAACGGCCGCAACATCGCCGACGCGCTGGCTTCGCAGGACAAGCGCTACATGCTCGAAATGGAAGGCGTGAACACCTACGGCATCTGGAACTACTCGCAGTGGGACACCCTGGCCGACCAGCTCACCAAGGGCTACGACTATGGCAAGCAGCGCTGCACCGCCTACGTGCGCTGGGTGGTGGAGCGCCGGCTGTTCCCCGAGTTCCTCGAAACCTACACCAAGGCCATCGGCAGCCTCAAAATCGGCAATCCTACCCTCGTGGACCAGGCCGGCGACAAGCTGCCCGACCTGGCTTTCGGCCCCGTTATCAACGCCCGCCAGGCCGAGGACCTCGACCGCCTCTACGCCGACGGGCTCAAGACCGGGGCCATCCCGTTTTACGAAGGCAGGCTCGATGATAACCTCTTCCTGCCCGGCCAGGACCGCTCGGCCTACCGCGCCCCGCGCGCGCTGGTGGGCCTGCCCCGCCAGGCCGAGCTGTACTTCAAGGAGCCCTTCGGCCCCATCGACTCGGTGGTGCTGGTAGACCGCGTGGAAGAGCTGGTGGGCGAGATGAACATCTCGAACGGCGCGCTGGTGACGGCCCTCGGCTCAGACGACGAGAAGTGGGCCACCCGCACCGGCAAGGAACTGCGCGCCTTCAAAGTGGGCATCAACAAGCTGCGCTCGCGCGGCGACCGCGAGGAAGTATTCGGCGGCCTGGGTGAGAGCTGGAAAGGTGCCTTCGTAGGCGGCAAGCTGCTCGTGGAGGCCGTAACCCAGGGCTCACCCTCGCAGCCCGTGCTCGGCAACTACCCCGACGCCGTGCTACTGCCCGAAAAGGCGTAGCTCCTGCTAGCCACATCCCAAAGCAAGGGGCTGTTTTCCACTTAGGAAAACAGCCCCTTGCTTTGGGACGCTACTTCGTGGCTTTGGCGGGCTTGCGGACTGCCTTGGCCGGGGCCCGCCGGTGGCGCGGGGCGGCCAGGGCTTCGCGCACCTCGGCGGCCGTTTCCAGCTCGTCAAGGTCGGGGCGATAAGTTTCCTTTGTGTACTGCGGCGGGCTGGTGGAGTCTAGTACTTTGTACTCCCAATATAGGGTCTGGTAGTGGGGGAAGCGGCCGGTGTGGTACTCGCCGTCGCTCAGCTTCACTTCTTCGCGCAGGTCACAGCGGGTGAGGGTCAGCAGGTCTTTGCGCCCGTCGTGGTTGGCATCGGCAAAGAAGAGGGCTTCCAGCGACGTGTAATCGCCTTGCGGCGGAATGGCCAGCATCCGCACGGCATAGGTATTTTCTTGGTAGGGGTCGAGCACATACAGGTCGGTGAAGTATTCGTTGTCCGGCCCGCCGTGCACCGAAAAAAACAACTGCTTGCCGAAGGCGCTGGGCCGCCAGGCGTAGGCCAGCAGGTTATTCGACTGCGTATAGGTGAGCGGCGGCACACGCCGCACAAAGGTGGAGTCGGCCTCGCCGGGCCGGCGCCGGGCAGTTTGCTGCCCCCGCGTAGTAGCCTCGCGGCGCTGGGCAGCATTGGCCGCGCCGGGGGCCTGCACGGTCATCGTGAAGGCTACGCGCACGTGCTTGCTACCCTGCATGCCGGCCCTGAGCTGGGGCAAGTGGCGCACGGCTTCCAGCACGGCCTCGTCCACGGCCGGGCTGAGGCCGCGCACGATGCTCGTTTCGCTAATATCGCCTAGCGTGCCCACCACGAACCGCACCACCACCTCGCTAGTTGCGGCGGGCAACGGGGTGCCGAAGGGCAGCACCACCCCTTGCTGCAAGGCCTCCCGGATGGCCGCTTCCCCGCCCCCTTCCGGCAGCTCGGGCATCTGCTCGGCGTGGGTGTATACCGGTGGGGGCTGGCCCTGGGCAGTGGCATAATGAACGGGCAGGCCCAGCAGCAGGCCGCCGGGCAGCCGCCGTAGCAACGAAGAAGTAAGCTGACACATTTGGCAAAGGTGGGACCTGGCAGCCCCAACGCCCCACCCTTACCCATGAAACATATTTTTACTTTTCCTGAAGACATGTTTCAGCCATATGGGCATTCGTTCTAGCTTTTAGCTTGCATCTGTTATGTCCAAGCTCATCCTGCTCATCCTGGCCCTGCTCGTCCTGCACGCCGCTGCCCAGGCTCCCATCCCACCCGTCCTCGACTGGAAAGCGCCGGCCACGCTGCCGACCTACCTGCTTCAGCACAGGCCCTGCGCACCCGGCCCCTGCAAGTGCGCACGCCCGAGCAAGTGAGCCAGCGCCTGCAAGCCATACTCACCCTCAACCAGTACGACCAGCTACTACAGCTTCAGGCCGATGCTGATACCTACAAAAGCCTGCGTTGCCTGGCCATGCGCTAGGCCCTTCGCGGCACGGTACGGCAACTGATGGACAAGCAGGTTTTGAATAAAAGAAAATTATTTACTGAGTAGGACTTACCAATGAGTAGTTTGGATTGCTGAAAATCAAAAGTCTGTCGTACCTTTGAATCAGTCAAACGCAGCAGCGGTCTGGTGACGGCCGTTGCGCTTCCCGTTACTACCCCCCTCCAACTCTTCTTTAGCTTATGAAATCACTACTTACCCCTGCTATTTGTCTGCTAGCCATCGGACTGTCTTCCAAACCAGTAGCCGCGCAGACTATCGACGTCGAGCGCGCTACGCCAAGCCTCGGCGTAGTTGCCGGGGGCGGCATCAATGCCAGCCCGTTGGTGCGCTACCTGGCCGCCACGCTCCAGCTCTCGCGGGAGCAGACAGTAGCCGTGCAGCAGGCGGTGCAGAAGCACCAGCGTCTGACGCGCACGCCGGCTTTGCTCAGCGAATGCCTGCAAAAAGTGCTGCCCGCTCAGGAATTTGACCGCTACCTGGCCCTGCAAGACGACGCCGACGCATCGAAGAATCTGCGCTCGCTAGCGCTATACTAGTCAGCTGCATCAATAACTACCCCTCAGCACGTTGGCTAACTGCGTGCTGAGGGGTAGTTTCGAGGCAGTCCCGCAACGCCATCGGCAATAGTGTCGGTGCCGGCTATTGCCTACAGAAAAGCCAAAGTTTTGTAGTGCGACTGAACTGCAAAACAACGCATTACCGACTCATCAGCACACTCCCTACCGCCGCCGAAACCGCAGCTTTAGCTCCCCGGCGGGCCGCAGGGTGATGAGCGGATTCATGCCCGGCACCGGCGCGTCGGCGGGCTCCACCCGAAACTCGCGTAGGGTCTGAATCAAGACTAATTGCAGCTCGGTGAGGGCAAACTGTTGGCCCACGCACAGGCGCGGCCCACCCCCAAAAGGCAGGTAGCCGTAGGCCGGCGGCGCGGGCGCGGCGCCGGGCGCAAAGCGCTCGGGCTGAAATACTTCCGCCTCCGGCCACAGGCCGGGGTGGTGGTGCAGGCCGTAGATGTAGAGCGAAAAAATGGTCCCTTTGGCAATGGACACGCCCTCAAACTCGTCGGCCTCGGCGGCCGTGCGGTCAATTATCCAGGCGGGCGGGTAGAGGCGCATGGCCTCCTGCACCACGTGCAGGGCGTAGGGCAGCCGCGGCAGGTCCCCAAACTCGACCGGCTGGCCATTGGGCAGCTCGCGCTCGATTTCGGCGGCCAGCTTAGCCTGCTTCGCGGGGTGGTGGGCCAGCAGCGCAAAGGCCCAGGCCAGGGCATTGGCCGAGGTTTCGTGGCCGGCGATGAGCAGAATATTCAGCTCGTCAAGCAACTGGTTTTCGCTCATCGCCGTGCCGTCGTCCTCGTAGCGGGCATCGAGCAGCATTTGTAGCAGGTCGTCGGGGGGTAGGGTGCCGGCGGGGGCAGCCGCCAGCGCCGCCTCGTGCCGCCCGATGGCGCCGCGCACCAGCTCGCGCAGGTTGCGGGCCAGCTGGTCGTGGTGGCCGTAGTTGCCCCGCGCCCAGTGCCAGGGCCGCAGGTAAGGCTGCCGAATGGTATTGACGTAAAATGCCTGAATCGCCGTGAGCCAGTCGCTGAGCTGCGTGAGTTGCTCCTCGCCCAGGCTATCACCAAACACCGACCGCGCCACGATGCGAAACGCTACCCGCGTCATGGCGGCGTGGGCATCCAGCTCCACCACTTTTTGCTGGTCAGCTAGTTGCGTTGCCAGGTCCCGCACCCACTCGTCGGCCGCCTGGCGCATGAGGCGCGTTAGGCCCGCCAGCCGCTGCCGGTGAAAGCCCGGCTGAATAAGCCGGCGCTGACGCAGCCAGTCGGCCCCCTCGTTGGTGAGCAGGCCCCGGCCCAGGTAGCGCACCAGCCCGTGCGTGAGGTCCGATTTGGCGTAGCGCCGGTGGTTTTTTTGCAAAATATGCTGCACCAGCGCCGGGTCGCGGGTCACAACCGAGGGCCGCACGCCCCCCAGGAACAGGTGCACCGTGTCGCCGTAGTGCGCCAGCAGCTTATTGAGGTTGCCCACCGGGTCGCGGGCCGCTTGCAGCGAGCGGCGCAGGGTCACGAGGCGCGGCACGCGCGGCCAACTATTTTCCACTGGGTGAATGGGTGACTGAGTGAATAGATAACTGGGTGGATAATTGAGCAAGCGACAGAAAGGTTGGCAAATTACACGTGGGTCGGCAGGAAACGCCGCCGATAATTCTATTCACCCATTTACTCAGTCACCCATTCACCCAGTGGCCATTACCAGCTCGCGGGGCAGCTCAAACTTCAGCTCGCGGCTCTTTTTGCGGCCGTGCAGCTGGGCCAGCGAATCGTCGAGCGCGGGCTTGTATTCGAGCCACAGGTCCTCATGCAGGTGCTTGGGGATGAGGTTAGTGAGGCGCGTAGCCAGCCGGGCCGTGCCCACGAAAAAACCCTGGTAAACGCTATCAAACTGCCCGGTGTAATTCTCAAAAATCAGCCGCAGCGTGTACATACTCAGGTCAATTTCGAGCTGCTTGCTTTTCGTAACGCGGCGGGCGCGGGCGGCCTCCTGCACGGCGCCGCGCAGGGCCTTCACGAGGCTGCGATTGAGCAGGCGGCCCGTCACGGCCACGTTGAACAGCTCGTGGATGCGGTCGGCGCTGGCCTCATACACGGTGGCCACATTTACATCGGGCAGCAGCTCAAAGGTATACGTGTCGTAGAGTTCGGCGTCGCGGCGCACGGCACGCAGCAGCAGCGCCGCCAGCTCCTTGTCGGAGAGGCGGGCCAGCGCTTTTTTAAATTCGGCGGAAGGAACGGGCATGGGCAGGGCAAGGCGAATAGAAGCGGCAAAGCCGGGCCGGAAATTTACGCCGGCCGGCCCCTACCCCCCTCGCCAGGCCGCAACACCCTGGCCACGGAGCGGTTTATCACAACGCCGCGCTGGTTTTGGCCTTGGCCTCCCACCAGGGGGGTAGGGCCGGCCCTGGCGCGGCGCTCATTCCTTTTTCCAACAATCCATGAAATACAACCTCTTAGGCAATACCGGCCTGAAAGTATCGGAGCTGTGCCTGGGCACCATGACCTTCGGCAGCTCGGGCGGCCGCTTTGCCGCCATCAATGGCGTAGACCAGGCCGGGGCCGACGCGCTCACCAGGCGCTCGCTCGACGCGGGCATCAATTTTATTGACACGGCCAACGTTTACACCGAGGGCCAGTCGGAGGAGATGACCGGCCAGGCGCTGCACAACCTGGGCGTGAACCGCTACGATGTGGTGCTGGCGACCAAGGTGCGCGGCAAGATGGGCGACGGCCCCAACGACGTGGGCCTCACCCGCAAGCAGATTATCGCCCAGGCCGAGGCCAGCCTCAAGCGCCTGCAAACCGACTACCTCGACCTCTACCAAATCCATAGCTACGACCCGCTCACGCCGCTGGAAGAAACGCTCCGGGCCCTCGATGACCTCGTGCGCAGCGGCAAGGTGCGCTACATCGGGGCCAGCAACCTGGCCGCCTGGCAGCTGATGAAGGCGCTCGCCATCTCGCACTACCAGCATCTGGAGCGCTTCGTCTCGCTGCAAGCCTACTACACCGTGGCAGGCCGCGACCTGGAGCGCGAGCTGGTGCCCCTGCTGCTCGACCAGAAAGTGGGCCTGATGGTGTGGAGCCCGCTGGCCGGCGGCTTCCTCAGCGGCAAATACACCCGCGAAAACCAAGCGGCCGAGGGCCGGCGGGGAGGTGGGGGCTTCGACTTTCCGCCCGTTAATAAAGACCTGGCGTTCCATATCCTCGATAAGCTGCGCCCGATGGCCGAGGCCAAGGGCCGCACCGTGGCGTCGCTGGCGCTGGCGTGGCTGCTGCACCAGCCGGTGGTGAGCACCGTCATTATCGGGGCCAAGAAAATGGAGCAGCTCGACGACAACCTCACGGCCGTGGACGTAAAGTTTACGCCCGAGGAGTTGCGGCAGCTGGATGAGGTCAGCAAGCTCGCGCCCGAGTATCCGGGTTGGATGCTGGGCTTTACCGGCGGCGACCGGAAGGTGGAGTAGCGAAAACGGCCCCGCCCAGGCACGCCCTGCTGCCCCGCCCGCTCAATACGCGGCACGGGCGGCAGGGCGTGCTTTCGTTGTCACCAGTTCGGGAAACGTACCGGCCCGGCCACTATTACTGTTTTCGGCGAAACGAAACCGCCGCGCGCGCGGTTATCAGCCGATACCCACGTACTACCGTCGGCCCCGGCCGCCGTATTTTTGCGTCATGGCTTTTCCCGTTACCCGCCCACAGATTGATTACCAGGACGACGTGCTGCTGCTCGAAGAAGAGCAGGAGCTGCGCACGCTCATAGTCTACAACGACGACGTAAACACGTTTGAGCACGTTATCCAGACGCTCATCGAGGTGTGCGGCCACGAGCCCGAGCAGGCCGAGCAGTGCACGCTGCTCATTCACCACAAAGGCAAGTGCGCGGTCAAAAATGGCACCTATGAGGAGCTGGAGCCCCGCTGCTCGGCCATCCACGACCGGGGTATTTCGGCTGATATTCTTTGATTAATGGTGCTTGGTGCATAGTGCTTGGTGCTTGGGTTCAACTAAGCGCTTACCCAAGCACTATGCACCAAGCACCAAGCACCAAAATCTGAATGGATTTCCCTTCCAAGCTCATCGAGAACGCGGTAGTGGAGCTGTCGCGGCTGCCCGGCATTGGCAAAAAGACGGCGCTGCGCCTGGCCCTGCACCTGCTCAAGGCCGAAAGTGACACCACCGCCAACCTGGCCGAGGCGCTGGCCAAAATGCGCTTCGACATCACCTACTGCCGCACCTGCCACAGCATTTCGGACAGCGAGGAATGCGGCATTTGCGCCAATAAGCTGCGCGACCACGCGATGGTGTGCGTGGTGGCCGACGTGCGCGACGTAATCGCCATCGAAAACACGGGGCAGTACCAGGGCGTATACCACGTGCTCGGCGGCGTTATCTCGCCCATTGAGGGGGTAGGGCCGGCCGACCTGCAGGTCGATTCGCTGGTGGCCCGCGCGGCGGCCGAGGACTCCGAAATCCGCGAAATTATCCTGGCCATCTCGCCCACGATGGAGGGCGACACCACGGCCTTCTACCTCTCGCGCCGCCTGCGCGACTTCGAGCAGCTCAACATCAGCACCATCGCCCGCGGCATCCCGATGGGTGGCGAGCTGGAGTATGCCGACGAAATCACGCTCGGCCGCAGCATCGTGGAGCGCCAGCGCCAGGCGCGCTAACCCGGCGGCCCACCGGGCAGGCAGCGGGGTTTTGCCCCGATATTGCCCCCATGAATAAAGCTACCCTCAGCACCTGGCTGCGGCAGGCCGGCCTGCTGCACCTGGCCGACAAGCTGCGTTATTGGTTTCTGCGCGCGCGCTACTACCGGGAGAATCGGGCGTTTCGGGCGGCCCACCCGGCCGTGGCCCTGCCGCCCGACTACCTGATGTACGAGTCGTTTAAGCTGCGCTACCGGAATTATTATGAAGGCGGCCGCGAGACGGCCGAGTGGGTAAAAAACGAGCTGGCGCCCTACACGAGCCTGCACGGGCAGCACCTGCTGGACTGGGGCTGCGGGCCGGGCCGCGTCATCCGGCACTTGCCCGCGGTTGTTGGCGGCGGCTGCCAGTTTACCGGCACCGATGCCAACGCCGAGTCCGTGGCCTGGTGCCGCGCGCACCTGCCGGGCATCACGTTTCTGCACAATGGCATGAGCCCGCCGCTGGCCCTGGCCGCTGGCTCGGTGGACGCGGCCTACGGTATTTCCATTTTTACGCACCTCTCGGCGGCCGGGCACGTGAGCTGGCTGGCCGAGCTGCTGCGCGTGCTGCGGCCCGGCGGCGTGTTGTTGCTCACCACGCACGGGGCCGCGTTTCGGGCCATTCTTACCCCGGCCGAGCAGGCGCGGTTCGACGCCGGCGAACTGGTAGAGCGGCGCCAGGTGCGGGAGGGCCACCGGGTATTTGCCGCTTTCCAGCCGCCGGCGTTTCTGCGGCAGCTGTTTGGCGAGCGCCTGGTGGTGCTGCGCCACGAGCCCGGCCAGCAGCGGGGCCAACGGGTCAGCCAGGATGTGTGGCTGCTGCGCAAGGCGTAGCTGTTAGCTTTGCCGGCCTGTTACCAGTCAAATTTCGGGCGATAAAAAGCTATCAGCTAAGGGCCGGTTAAAGGTTCCCGCTACCAGCCAACAGCTTAACAGTGAAGCTCTCCGTCATTATCGTCAATTACAACGTCTGCTACTTTCTGGAGCAGACGCTGCTGTCGGTGCGCGTGGCGGCGGCGGCGCTGGGCGAGCCGGTCGAGGTATTTGTGGTCGATAACCACTCGGCCGACGATTCGGTGGCGATGGTGCGGGCGCGCTTCCCGGAAGTTATGCTGCTGGAGAACCAGGATAATCCGGGCTTTTCCAAGGCCAATAACCAGGCCCTGCGCCGGGCCACCGGCCAGTACCAGCTTCTCCTGAACCCCGACACGCTGGTGGAGGAAGCTACCTTCCGGCGCTGCTGCGACTTTATGGACGCGCACCCGCGCTGCGGCGGCCTGGGCGTGCAGATGCTCGATGGCCAGGGCCGGTTTCTGCCCGAAAGCAAGCGCGGACTGCCGACCCCGATGGTGGCGTTTTTTAAGATTTTCGGGCTGGCACGGCTGTTTCCGCGCTCGCGCACCTTCGGGCGCTACCACCTGAGCTTTCTGGATAAAGACGAGGCCCACGAGGTAGCAGTGCTCAGCGGCGCCTTTATGCTGCTGCGCCGGGCCGCGCTGGAGGGGGTAGGGCTGCTCGATGAGGACTACTTTATGTACGGCGAGGACATCGACCTCTCGTACCGGCTCACGCGCGGCGGCTGGCAAAACTGGTACTTTCCCGGCACCCGCATTCTGCACTACAAGGGCGAAAGCACCAGGCGCACGAGCGTCAACTACGTGTTCGTGTTTTACCGGGCGATGGTCATTTTTGCCCGCAAGCACTTTGCCACCAGCCAGGCCGGGCTGTTTTCGGCGCTGATTAACGCGGCCATCTGGCTGCGGGCGGGCGCGGCGGTGGCCCAGCGCCTGGCCACGGCCGCCGCCCCGGTATTGCTCGACGCGGGCCTGCTCTACGCCGGCATGTTTGCCCTCAAAATCTACTGGGAGCGCAACCATAAGTACGTGCCCCTGCCCTACCCCCCCCAGTACATGCTGGTGGCCGTGCCACTCTACATTATTATCTGGCTGACAACCGTTTGGCTCAGCGGGGGCTACGACCCGCCGGCGCGCACCAGCCGGGTGGTGCGGGGCGTGGCCGTGGGCACGGTGCTCATCTCGGCCGTGTCGAACTTCTTCGATAGCTGGCGCTTTTCGAAGGCGCTGATTGTGCTGGGCGGCACCTGGGCAGTGGCGGCGCTGGTGGGCCGGCGGGTATTCAGCCACTGGCTGCGCCACGGCAACCTGCGCCTGAGTGAGAACCGCCCCAAAACCCTGGCCATCGTGGGCAGCCGGGCCGAAAGCCAGCGCGTGCGTCAGCTGCTGGCCCAGGCCCAGGTACCCGCCAAAATCATCGGCTTCGTCACGCCCGATTCGCCCATTCATTCCTTCACCCATTCACCCATTGAGCAGTGCGACCACCTCGGCACGGTGGCTGAGCTGCCCGCGCTGTTGCGCATCTACGGCCTTACGGAGCTGGTTTTTTGCGGGCAGGACCTGCCCGCCAGCCAGATTATCGACCTCATGGCCCGGCTGCCGGCTCAGCCGCTGGTGGCCTACAAGATTTTGCCGGCGGGCAGCCAGTACATCATCGGCAGCAGCCGCAAAGACGCCCCCGGCGACTACTACGCCCTCGACCGCTCGTGGCGTCTGAGCCAGCCCGCCCAGCGCCGCAACAAGCGCCTGCTCGATCTGCTCGTTGCGGGAATAGTACTGGTATTGAGTCCGTTGCTACTCTGGGGCCAGCGCCGGCCCGGCGGCCTGCTGCCCCATGTGGCCCAGGTGCTGCGTGGCCGCCGCAGCTGGGTGGGCCTGCGCTACCTGCCCGAAGCCAGCCGCTACCCCGCCGTGCTCTCGCCCGCCGACGTGCCGGCCACCGCCGAGCCGCTCTCGGCCGAAACCCGCTGCCGGCTAGAGCGGCTATATGCCCAGGACTACGAGCCCAGCCTCGACCTGGAGGTGGTGTGGCGCGGCTGGCGCCGGTTAGGGGGGTAGGGAGCGCGCTACCTGGTCATGAAGACTAGCTGCCTGAGCTACGCGTGAGCACGACCAGCAAAATGACCTGCGCCGGGTTTTTAGGCGACAGCTTGTTCTCGAAGCTGTCCAGCTCGTAGCCTTTGGCCAGCCATTCCTCGACTTCTTTGAAACCCAGCAGTTCCGCTTTGGTAAAGGGCACGGGCGCGACTGGCGGCCCGGCTTTTGGCACCTCGGAGAGAAACGTGAGTATTTTGGTGACGGGCAGGTCGGTGGTTGGCATGGAAGGTTTGGCGAAAATTATTGGGAATGATATACTTGTGTAACCCAGGTAATTTATAGCCTTCCTGAAACTATTAATTCAAAATTCCGCCTTATTTATCCTGGCTTGGGCTATGGGGCTTCTTGCGAGGCTTTACTAGCACTGCCTGGAGCGCCTTCTTGAATGTCGGTTGGCCCGGTTCCGTTTTGATATCCTGGGCTGGCAAGTTGATATCCTGCTGAATGTTTACCTGTTTGCTTTTATAATTTTCTGATTTCGTGTGTGCCATAAATCAAAGCCTTTCAAAATCTTTTCTGGAAGAACATCTATATGAAAAAGATTTTTCTTCTCTATGAGCAATATGCAATATTTGAGGCCATTTCTCGACACATAACTCAACCATTTGCCAATAAGAAAGGCCGGTTTTGGAAGGAGGACGAAAAAAGAACATGCCTAATCGATGCTCTTCACAAAGAGTTTTTTGATGGCGAGTACGCTGAATATTAAAATCTTGTGTTATGATACAGGCTCCTTGCTGGCCTGCTAGGGGAATCCACTCTTCATCTTTAATACCAGTGCCAAAGATTGTCTTTATAAACAGTATTTCTACCTCTGTGCCATTTTTCTGATTTAACGGATGCTGTAAAATATTCAAACCTTCTGCCAATTTGGGGGGCATATTTTCATCGATATAAATAATCATGCTACCATACAGTATTCGATTGCATCATTGACTTGCTTTTCGCTTATTTCATACATAAACGAAATAAACTTTACAGGCTCCCCCGCTTTGTGCAAGCTAAAGATGGCATCAGGATAAATATTAGTTTTATCTATTACAGCGTGTCCAAATTGCCTCTCCGGGTCACAAACAATACTATTGTCTTTGCCCAAAGGCCAAAATCGGCTCGCTAAAGCTCCACCATCAAACTCAACTAGCTTGAAGAATAGCTTAATAAAATCAAGATTTAGTTGATTAGACTTATCAAGTGTAACGATTGTCTGCCCACCCTGTTCAAAATAGATTCTACCCCCATCAGTATTAAGCGACTTTAAAACCTCAGAGTTTGCAAAAGGAAATAAGGTATCAAATCGCTCCGACAAAATTTTGTGAGCTATCAGGGCCGCTCTTGGCCTAATCCCAGCATCATTAAGTTGGTGAAAAACATATAGCTCGACTAAGGTATGAAAGCTGACACCCTTTGATTGGTCGATATTCCAAGAATATCGACTATCGTATTCCTTACCTAGCTGTTCGTCCCAATATGTTCTTATCCAGCGCCCAACCTTGTTGATAGGGATACGCAGTATTTGTGCAATATCAGGAACCGTATAAATCCCCGAACCTAATTGGGGCTTGTTTTCAAAGGCTTCCATTATTTTAATTTATTTTCTTTGGAATGACTAATTAGCTGTTCGTAGGTCAAGTGCTTGTTGTTAGTATTTGCTAATAAAACATCAAAACGCGAGCCTTCGCTCATTTTACGGTTATTGTAACGGAAAGTAAACTCGTTTACATATAAGTGCAGGTGCTTTTTGCTGGTATGATGGTAAATACCAGTAATACCACGCTTAAACAAGGCCCAAAAGCCCTCAATGCCGTTGGTGTGGACCTTACCATCTACGTACTGCGCGGCACTATGCTGGACAACCCCATGAATATACAACCCACTGAGCGGCTTATAAGCCTGGTATTCATCGGTACAAATAGTGGCACCAGCTTCTACTTTCTCTGTAATGATAGGCAAGATAGTGCTAGCGGCAGTGTTAGCAACGGGAACGGCGTAAACCTTGCCATCACGCTGCAAAATACCAAGTACAGGCACTTTAGTTTTGATGCTACGCCCCTGGTTATTTGGGGTACGCTTGTTGGCGTGCTTATTCTTTTCTTTGCCGCCAACAAAAGTCTCGTCAATCTCAACCTCGTCAGTTAGTTGACCTTCTTCGGGAGCAAATGCTTGGCGTACACGTTGTAAAATAAACCAAGCCGTTTTTTGTATCAATTTAAGGTCGCGTCCTAATTGATGCGAAGAAATATCTTTCTTATGTGCCGTAATCAAGTAGATAGCCATAAACCATTTGCGCAATGGAACCTTGCTATCCTCGAAAATAGAACCAACCCGTACGCTAAATTGCTGCCGACAAGCGGCACATTTCCAGCGGCGGGTTTTGCCCTTTAGTTCGTAGGTGTGCGTGTGTTCGCAATAAGGACACTGCGCTTCACCGCTCCAACGCATCTGAGCTAAATACTCAATGCATTTTTCTTCGGTATCGAAGTAATTAACAAGGTCGAAAAAGCTATCGAAATCCCGTAAGTCTTTGGTTGATTTTGCCTTACACATAACCCTGTCATTTCGTTCCGTTGATTACTACATAAATATACGGAAAAATTTTTGATTACATAAGTATATAATTCCCAAATTATTTTGGCTACCTATCGGTAGCGAATAAGGCCCAGGCAGCTACGAGTGTTGCTTTTACGCGGATTAAGTGCGCAGGAACCAGCGGTTTTCGAATACTTTTGCGATTCGCACCTTCTTTTATCGCTTAAGATTATGGCTCCCAGCAACTCCGCGGCTACCGCGCCGGCCGACCCGACTGCCTATCTCTCTGACCGCAGCCTCCAGATTCAGGAGTCGGCCACCATCGCTATGGCGAAGAAAAGCCGCGAGCTGGCCGCCCAGGGCGTCGATGTGATTAACCTGAGCTTCGGCGAGCCCGACTTTCAGACGCCGCGGTACATCAGGGAGGCGGCCAAAAAGGCCATTGACGACGGCTACACCTTCTACACGCCGGTACCGGGCTACCTCGATTTGCGCCAGGCCATCTGCGATAAGCTCCTGCGCGATAATCAGTTGAGTTACCAGCCCAACCAGATTGTGGTGAGCACCGGCGCCAAGCAGGCCCTCAGCAACATCATCATGGCCCTGGTGAACCCCGGCGACGAGGTTATCATCTTTTCGCCCTACTGGGTGAGCTACGCCGCGCAGGTGGAGCTGGCCGAGGGCGTGCCCGTGCCCGTAATGGGCAGCCTCGAAAACGACTACAAGGTGACGGCCGCCGAGTTTGAGGCCGCCATTACGCCGCGCACCAAGGCCGTGATGTATTCCTCGCCCTGCAACCCCACCGGCGCCGTATTCAGCCGCGCCGAGCTGGGCGCCATCGCCGAAGTGCTGGCCCGGCACCCCGGTATTTTTGCCATCGCCGACGAGATTTACGAGTACATCAACTTCACCGGCGAGCACGTGAGCCTGGCGCGGTTCGACCAGGTGAAAGACCAGGTAATCACCATCAACGGCTTCTCGAAGGGCTACGCCATGACGGGCTGGCGCCTGGGCTACCTGGCCGCCCACCCGGCCCTGGCCGCTGCCTGCGACAAGCTCCAGAGCCAGATTACGTCCGGCACCTGCTCCATCGCCCAGCGCGCCGGCCTGGCCGCTTTGCAGGGGGGTAGGGCCTCGGCCGACGAGATGGTAACGGCCTACAAGCGCCGCCGCGACCTCGTGCTGAGCCTGGTAAAGGACATCCCCGGCCTCGTGACGCCTACCCCCGATGGCGCCTTCTACATCTTCCCCGACGTGTCGGCTTTCTTCGGCCGCACCGCGCCCGATGGCACGGTTATCCGCAACTCGTCGGACCTGGCGCTATACCTGCTGCGCGACACCTTCGTGTCGGCCGTGAGCGGCGACTCGTTTGGCGCGCCCGCCTGCCTCCGTTTCAGCACCGCCGCCGCCGACGACAAGCTGGCCGAGGCGTTCGGGCGCATCAAGCGCAGCCTGGGGGAGCTGAAGTGATGGTTGGGTTGGGTACGGGAGCAGCCCCGCACCCTACTTTTCACTTAGCGCGGCAAGCTGCCAATCCACTATCTGCTGCAATACGCCCAGCAGCTTAGTAGGCTCATTAATGAGGTAGCGAACTTCATCAAGGACGAACGTATTGTTTTCGAAGCGCAAAAAGCGCCACTCAACGCCCGTAGTAGAACACCCATACAGGGTAGGAATATGCCTTTTTTCGCGCTCGTTGAGGCGGGCGGCCCCAATGAGTTGGGCCGCGCATTGAATAATACCCTGGTCAGTATCCTGCTTCTTTGCTTCCGTAATGCAGAATACGGGCGCTTTGATGAAATCCTGTAAATGCGCGAGGGTGAACACAAAATCACATTCGCCATTCAGGCCAAGCGCCGGCTCTACGTCCAGATTACCGCCCGAGATAATGGCAAACTGGTAATTATTGCGGCGCGCCACTTCTACTAATACCGGGCTGACAATGCGTTCGGAGCGGGATTTTTCGCTGCCAAAGCCAGTTTCGTTGGCCACGCTGATGGTTTCTGCTAACCAGGCGCTTGGTTCGATGGGAACTGCTTGCGAGAACAGCCTGGCTCCTTGAAAATCAACTCCAAAATTGGTAGTCAAGCGTTCGAGGGTAAAATCACTGTAGGCCATAGCCCAAAGATACGCCCTTACCCCGCCGTACCTTTGGGGTACTTATGAACTTGCTCTCCGCCGAGAATATCTCGAAGAACTACGCCGACCGCTGGCTGTTTCAAAACCTCAACTTCGGGCTGCAACAGGGGCAGCGCATTGCCTTCGTGGGCATTAATGGCACGGGTAAGACCACGCTGATGCGGGTGCTGGCTGGCCTCGAAAACCCCGATACCGGCCTCGTGACGCGCCGCCAGGGCATCCGGGTCACGTACCTGGGCCAGCAGCCAGTGTTTGATGAGAGCCTGACGGTGGAGGAAACAATCTTCGCCAGCCAGAACGACACGCTGCGCGCCGTGAAGGACTACGAGCACGTGGTGAACGACCCCAACCACGACCCCGACGACCTGCAGCGCGTGATGGAGCGCATGGACGCGCTCAACGCCTGGGACTACGAGTCGCAGGTGCAGCAGATTCTGGGCAAGCTGGGCATCCTGGGCGAGCTGCTGACCCGCAACGTGAGCAAGCTGAGCGGCGGGCAGCGCAAGCGCGTGGCCCTGGCCCGCGTGCTCATCGAAGAGCCGGACGTACTGCTGCTTGACGAGCCCACCAACCACCTCGACCTGGCCACCATCGAGTGGCTCGAAAACCGCCTTAACTCGCCCAGTCTTACCCTGCTGATGGTGACCCACGACCGGTATTTCCTGGACAAAGTGGCCAACGAAATCGTGGAGCTCGACAAGGGCACTATGTACCGCTACCAGGGCAACTACGCCTACTTCGTGGAGAAAAAGGCCGACCGCGAGCTGCGCGAGGCTACCGAAGTGGAGAAGGCCCGCAACCTGTTTCGCAAGGAATTGGAGTGGATGCGCCGGATGCCCCAGGCGCGCGGCACCAAGCAGAAGGCCCGCATCGACGCCTTCTACGTAACCAAGGAAAAGGCCAGCACCAACCTCAGCAAGCAGCAGCTGGAGCTGAGCGTGAAAACCACCCGCCAGGGCGGCAAAATCATCGAAGCCGAGCACCTCAACAAGCAATTCGGCGATAAGGTGGTGCTGGATGATTTCAGCTACGTGTTCAAGAAAAAGGACCGCATCGGGCTGGTGGGGCCGAACGGGGCGGGCAAGTCTACCCTGCTCAACATGCTGACCGGCAAGCTCCAGCCCGACAGTGGCACCGTGGACGTGGGCCAGACCACCGTATTTGGCTACTACACCCAGACGGAGCTGGAGTTTGACCCCAGCCAGCGCGTCATTGACATCGTGAAGGAAGTGGCCGAAGTAGTGGAGCTGGCCAACGGCGACGTGCTCACGGCCAGCCAGTTCCTGACGCTGTTTCTGTTTCCGCCGGCCCAGCAGTACACGCTGGTGAACAAGCTGAGCGGGGGCGAAAAGCGGCGCTTGCAGCTGTTGCGCGTGCTGGTGAAGAACCCCAACTTCCTGATTTTGGACGAGCCGACCAACGACCTGGACCTGGGCACGCTCAATATTTTGGAGGACTTTCTGCTGCACTTCTCGGGTTGCCTGCTCATCGTGAGCCACGACCGGTATTTCCTCGACAACCTGGCCGAACACCTGTTTATACTGGAGCCGGGCGGGGCCGTGCTCAACTTCCCCGGCAACTACACCGATTACCGCGACTACCTGGCCGAGCGCGAAACCGAGGCTGCCCTCGAAGCCGAGGAAAAAGCCGCCAAGGCCGCCCGCGCCGCCGCCAAAACGGCCCCGGCCGCGGCCCCTACCCCCCCTCCCGCGGCCCAACCCGCCAAGCGCCGCGCCAGCTTCGCTGAGAAGAAAGAGTTCGAGCAACTTTCAACAGACATCGCCGCGCTCGAACGGGAGAAGGAGCAGCTCGTGGCCAACCTGGCCACCGGCCAGGGCTCGCGCCAGGACCTGACAGCCTGGCCCGCCCGCCTGCAAGCCGTTGATAAAGAGCTGGACGCCAAGGGCGAACGCTGGCTGGAGCTAAGCGACTTCGTGTAATCCGCCTGATTCCGCGCTTACGGCCGCGCCGCCGGCTCCCGTTTCAGGCGGGCCAGCATCCGCTGCATCTGCCTGATTTCGCGCTCCTGGGCCGCGATGATGCTGTCGGCCAGCTGGCGCACCTCCGGGTCCTTGAGGTCGGCGCGCTTGCTGACCATGATGGCAATGGAGTGGTGCGGAATCATGGCCTTCATCCACAGCGTGTCATCCACGAAGGTTTGGGAGCGCACCAGTATCGTGACGAGTACGAAGGCCACCAGGCTACCCCCCATAATCAGGGCATTGCGCCGCTTATTGGGGTACATGTTCCACATAAAGCCCATCATAATCAGGGTCATCGGCACCAGCATAAGCAGGGCCATGTACACCCTGGTCAGGCTGAAATACACGTGGTCCCACTCGTAGACGTTCAGGTACATGACCGCGTACATGGCTACCAGCGAGGTGCCTAACATCAGAAAAAAGCGGGAGTAAGGTGTCTTATGTTCCATTAAGAGGAGGAAAATAGCTGCGCGAAAAAAAGAGAGGCCGCGCCTGAAAGCCCGGAAACCGGGCCCCTACCCCGCCTGCGCCTCGTGCTGCCGGCGCAGCGGCACGTCCAGCAGCATGGGCACGCCCTGAATCAGGGCCAGCACTATATATTCGTAGCCTTTCAGCAGGTCGTGGTTGACCAGCAACAGCCCGGCCCCGATGAGGTTGAGCAGCGCGGCCCCGGCGTAGAGCCGCTTGCGGGCACCGCCATCCACCACGGCGGCGGTGTAGGCAAAGCCCACGGCCCCGAACAGAAACCACAGCGGATGAAAGCTGAATTGCATTAGTGGCTTGGACTCGGCGGCGTGGGCCCCGAAGTTTTCGGCCACCGCCAGCACCGTGGCCCCGGCCCACACCCAGACCAGGGCGTTGGCCCGGCGGCCCAGGCCGAGCGTCAGGGCCACGGGTATCAGCATGGCCGCGGCCCAGGTCCAGAGCACGGCGGAGTGGCCGTGCTCCAGCGTGTGGCCAAAATATTCGGTCAGCAGGTAGGCCACCGTGACGGTAAGCCCCCACCACCGCAGCAGGGATTGACGGGTAAGACTCATGGGGAAAAGGGCTTAAGTGAAAAAAACGGGGTGCGGCCGGCCGCCTACCCTAGAAAGACTGCTGAATGGCCACGTTGGCGCGGTACTTATCGGCATCGGTGCCCGCCCCGGCCGCCCCACCAATGGAAAGCACCATGCGCGGGTTCATTTGCCGGCGCAGACTAACTTCAATAGACGAGCCTAACTGCCCGGACAAGGGCCGCTGCTCGCGCACGAAATCCAGCATGAGCAGCGTCAGCGGCAGGATGCGGGCCGGGTAGCCCGCCCGCAGCGCCCAATAGTCCTGGCGCTCCAGGCGCGGCTCGCCTTCTTCCAGGCGGGCCTGGGGCTGGCTGTTGTGGCGGTATACGAGGTTGGTGTGCAGACGGTGCAGGCCGAGCATCGGCAAAATGCTTTTGGTCAGGATGAACGTGCCGCCGTAGTCGGTGCCGTAGCTGCCCAGGCCGGTGGGCAGGGCCAGGGTGCCGGCCAGGGTGCCGGCCAGGGCCACGGCCAGGATGAACAGGCCGCCCTCGGGGCCGGCCATCCAGGCGGGGTGCCGGCGTGGGTCAACGTCGGGGTAGGGCAGGTCGAACTTGCGGGTGTATTTCTCGTCGCCCGGCTGGTAGCTCATGGCCGCGATGACGCGGTGCAGCTCGTCGCGCTGCTGCTCGGTCCAGCCCTCGTAGCTGAGAATGTCGTAGGCCAGCCCGTGCAGCAGGTGCAGGTTGTCGAAGATGTTGGCCGACTCGGGCGATATGCGGGGGTAGCGCGGCATCAGCTCGCGGCTCAGAATCATGCGCTGCGGCCGATTCGGGTACACCCGCGCGAACATGGTGCGGTTGACCTGGTTCACGGCCGAGTCCTGGCCGGCCCCGTTGCCGCCTATCATCTGCGCCTCGTACACGGCCGGGTGCCACCAGCGGGCCACCCAGGCTTCGGAGTTCGACTTGGGATAGTAGGTGCGGTAGTAGGTGAAGTAGGGTTTCATCAGGCAGGCCGCCCGGCGCAGGGTCACGTCCAGCGGGGCCACCGAGCGGGCCACGTCCTTGTTGCGCGCCAGGTAGATTTTTACGGCCTGGTTAGTCCATTCCTTCTTCTTGTCCCAGGCCACCTTCTGGCTGGCCATAATGTCGTAGGTCTGCTCGTGGTGCTGGTGCGTCCAGTCAATGGTGCGGCAGAGCGTCCAGGCCACACGCGCCACGCAGGGGCCGTAGAGGTCCATCGTGGGGCCAGCTTTCGACTTCTTATGCTGAACGTAGTCGAACACGGCCGCGTCGAAGTCGGCATCCACTTTCGCCCGATTCGCGAGGGGCGTCAGGCTGGAGCTGAGCGACTTCATATAAAAGTCCAGCCTACCCCACTCCAGACAAGCAGCTGGCGCGGTACGGCAGGGGCGTACTTAGCTGGTACTCGCGGCCAGCTAGTACGCCCCTGATTTAGCATAATAGCCAGACTAAATTTGTTTTTGCACTGAAAACCAAGTGCGAATAAGTAGCATAAGTTATTTTGGAGGAGTTATTGCTTTTAGCCGGCCCTTCCCTGTTCTTATGGCTACTACCGTACTTCTTACCCGCCCCTACGGCCTGGTGCTGACCGAAACCAGCGTGCCGTGCGTCATTACCCAGTGGCGTGCTTTTGCCAGCGCCAGCGAATTTATCGCCTTGCAGGAGGCCGCCCTACGCTATTTCGAAACACAGTCTACGCCTGAACAGCCCTGGGGCTGGGTAGGCGACGTGCATCGCCTGGAAGCTATTCCGGTGCAGGCGCAGGATTGGCTGCTGACCGATTTCATTCCCCGCGCCGCCGCGGTCGGCCTGCGCGAGCTGAGCCTGGTGCAGTCGCCGTCCTCCCTGAGCCCGCTCACGACCCAGCGCTACGCCCACGGCACTACCCCTTCCGGCACGCCCTATAGGCTGCGCACCGCCTATTTTTCGTCGTTAGAGGCGGCATTGGTGGGTGCCCGCCTGGCGCTATCGCAGCCTACTTTGGCCCTGCACTATCCTAGCTACCAGCGCTCCGCGGCCCAATAGCATAGCGCCAGGACCAACCCAAAAGGCCCCATTGCCAAGTCGCCTGCTTACCAGCAGTCGAACTTGGCAATGGGGCTTTATTGCTGACTACTGCCCCTGTCCTCACCCGCGCAGACGGGGTAGGGGCACGGCTGGTATGGCTGAGGCTAGGCTTTCCAGAGCTCGTGCTCCTGGCCCTTGCTGGTGGTGAGGATGAAGCGGGGCGGGTTGGCGCGCAGCACGAGGCGCACGCGGCCGGGATATTTCTCCGAATCGACCCACACGCCGTCTTCCTTCTGCGGGGTGTCGGTGGCGGGCAGGTAGGCGGTGGGCAGCAGCACGTCGGTATCAGACTTGAGGTCGGCGTGCACCTTTTCCAGCGCTTCCTCCAGGTCGGCCCCGTAGTCGTCGTTGAAATCGTCTTCGAGGTCGTGCAAGGACTCCTCTACGTCATCGTAGCGGGCGTCGTCGTAGGTGAGCGTGTGCAGCTCAGCTTTCTTCTCAATCAGGGCCAGCAGGGCGGCGTTCAGGTCGGCGGCGTTCATCGGGGCAGGCAGGGAAATGACAAAAGGAAGTAGTTGCGCCACAAATTTGCGCATGAAACGCCAAACGGCCCGCCCCGCCCCGGCGCGAGCGGCGCGGGCCGCCGCCCGCCCCGCCCGGAACGTGCCGCCGCCGCCAGCGCCAGAACCGCCGGGCCGGGCCGGCCGTTAACCCGGCCATGTCACTTCCTTACTTCCTGGCCGGGGCCGCGCTGCTGGCCCTGCTGCTGTTTTTTTACCGCTACCTCACCGCCGACCAGCGCCGCCGCCGGGCCGCGCTCGCTACCCCCTTCCTGGCGGCCTGGCGCACGCTGCTTACCGAAAACGTGGCCTTTTACGATGGCCTGGAGGCCGCCGAAAAAAACCGTTTCGAGCAGGCTATGCAGCTCTTTCTGGCCCGCACCCGCCTCACCGGCGTGCAAACCGAGGTGGATGACCTCACGCGGGTGCTCACGGCGGCGGCAGCTATCATTCCGGTATTTGGCTTTCCCGGCTGGGAATACCCGACGCTGCACGAGGTGCTGATTGTGCCCGACGCCTGGCAGCTCGAAACCCGCCCCGACCAGGAGGCACAGCCCCTGCAAGGCACGCTGCTGGGCTCGGTGCAGCGCTTCCAGACTTCGCAGTACATGCGCCTGAGCCGGGCCGCGCTGGTGCAGGGGTTCGCCGATGCCGAGGACCGGCACAACGTGGGCGTGCATGAGTTCGCGCACCTCGTGGACGAGGCCGATGGGGAGATTGACGGCGTGCCCAACGCGGGCCTACCCCCCGCCCTGCGCCCGGCCTGGGCCGAGGTGATGCAGCGCGAGCTGGCCGCCATCCGGGCCGGCCACTCCGACATTGACCCCTACGCGGGCACCAACGAAGCCGAGTTTTTCGCGGTGGTGAACGAGTATTTCTTCGAGCGCCCCGAGAAGCTGCGGGAAAATCACCCCGAGCTGTTTGACCTGCTGAGCCAGGCCCTGCACCAGCACCCCGGGCAAACCCTGACGGCCCACGGCCGCCACCTCGACCCACGCCAGTGGCTGCGCCAGCTGCGCGCCCAAAAGAAGGTGCTGGGCCGCAACGCGCCCTGCCCCTGCGGCTCGGGCAAGAAGTACAAGGACTGCCATTTGGCTCAGGCGGCGTAGGCAAGCTTTTTTACGAGAAACAGCTATTATTGCGGGTAGGCTGGGAAGCTGGTTCTCAGCGCGTCGCATTAGCTTTTCTTCGTGCAATCACGTCTATTTAGTCTGCTACTTAGAGCGGTTTCCAAGTCTGTATGCGGCTGCTATTCGATTGGCTCCCCTCTAGTTTTCATTCCGTGTATCAAGCAGCTTAGGGGGACGGCCCCAGGGGGGTCTCTACCAGAACGAAAAGGGCATATAAACTTGATAAATTTTCTAAAATAATGTTTATATTTTCAAGAGAAAACCCAGTAAGTAGTCAGACGGAATTGTTTTATCATTTTAGCACGTCATGCTGAACACAGGGAAGCATCTCGCTCGCCTTATTGAACGGCGCGGATGATGCGGTAGAGATGCTTCCCT
>JAABUK010003932.1_pt1 | contig 24679 bp, 22 predicted proteins | sample 5559141 | NCBI WGS metagenome assembly JAABUK01 (sample SAMN10711869, study PRJNA513367) | rock metagenome | isolation source: Antarctica rocks | place: Antarctica: Victoria Land, Pudding Butte nord | collected 2016-01-03 | reverse complement strand
AGGAGTTGAGGGGGGAGATCGAGTATATTACTGGACTCCGGGGAAGGGAGGGGAAGAAGATGTGAGAGCAGTAGGACGGCGTCTCTGATTCTGGATCGAGAGATGCTTGCGATTTTTACTTGGTAGGACTGATGATACCCCAAGGCGCGTTGGATGGATGGCGTTCGAAAATACGAACTTCGGGAAGATTCATATTTGAGAACGTTTTGCAAGGTACGTATTTGATGGTCAATTACTGAAGTGTTCAATGATCGCATGGGAAAGGACTTCTGCCTTATTCTAATTGTTGTGGCTGTGGCTCGCTTGTCAAGCATTCCGTTACGGCCAGAGTAGCGTCACGCCTCTACCTACCTTTGCAACGCTATGGTCTCCATCACATCACGAGGACAGCTCACAGCAATGCCAGTTAAGTGTATCCTAAAGAGCTTGGAGCGGCGGTCAGGTCGAAATTGGATTTTCAAGCCCTACCTCCCGGGCGTGTATCTTCCTGCCTTCCTTATTATCCAACAATTGTGGATATACCGAGATTTTAGGTCTTGTACACCGCAAATTATCGAGTACTCTCTGGTATATTTCAGTAAAGAAGTTGCCAGAGGGTGTCCGACATGTGCTCTACAGATCGCTTTCGAGACATTCAATCACGATATTTTACACACAAGAACATGGTATGTTGAGCGGAACGCCTGTCTTGGTCCGTCACGATATGAAGTTGTCTCCGGCATTGACAATACTTGCACTCCTCTTCGCATCGATGAATAGGTCTTCGCACTCGGCGACATCGTCGACGTCGATCTCCTTTTTATGGTTGACCCTCGCTAATATGTTTGCTGGCGTGAGAAGTTGCAACGCGTATCGTAAGCTCACATTGACGCCATGCTCAGATACCTTCTCAAGGGCTGGTTCAGTAATTGCGAGCCCTTCTGTCCTCGTCCGGAGCCGTATGATAGTCTTGACTTCTTCTGGGTTGTATGTGGTGGTCGGAATTATGAGGATTCGGGCAAGGAGATCCGGTGGAATGCCATGAGCAGCAACTATATCTTCAGTCCCACGGATAGTGCATTTGCCGCGATTTGAGGCGAGTATGACGATGGGCGAGATGGCTGATTCGAGAGCGCGGTTGAGGTAGGTGAAGCACTCGATGTCGAGCATGTGCACCTAGATGCAATCGTCAGAAGCTGAAATCTGGGAGACAGGGATGACCAACCTCATCGATGAACAGCACCCCAGGTACAAGCTCGGCCACTCCTTGATCAATATACCGGCTAACCACCTTGTTAATCTCCTCTCGCAGCTTGTCTGTAATCTCGGTCTTTTTTGGCTTCATCAGCTGCCCCATCATGCTCATGATATCTTGTCCTCCCTGAGGTCTTGCATTCGCGATGTCCAAATCATGCAGCGTCACGTCCTGAACGATCTCTTTCTTCTTGTGCACCTCGCCCTTGGGTATCGGAACGTACTCCTCGGCCTCCAAATCGAACTCTGTAGCGTACGCGTCCGATCGTCCCACTCGTTTGCAAGCTCCCGTATTGGCCTCTATATAGATCACGTCCCCAACTGTAACTCGCTCTCTCTGTATGGCTTCGTATATTGACGGATCGAGTCTTAGCTTCTTGGTGCCTTTATATGATTTCAGGCCGATCAGGAGATGGCTTATTGTCTTCCCATATCCTCCCAGTGGATTCTCTGCCTCTTCCGGTGTGAGTTCCGTGACCTCTCCCTCGTAGACCTCTTTCGTTTCCCGGACTCGCAGACCTGGAATCTTTGTCAGAGATGACGCGGCAATGCTGGGCGTGGTGACCTACCGATCGCTCTTCGAAAGCTCTCCATCAAGGCCTCTGTCTTTTTGACCTCTGCGGAGTAGACTTCGCTGCCGACGATAGGGCAAAAGGGCACCTTAGTTCCAAGCTCTTGCGACACTGCCAAAGCCAGAGCTGTTTTTCCTGTGCCTGGGCCCCCAGCTAGTAAGACTGCGCGTCCTGACATCTTCTTCGACTTGATCAAATCAACGACAACACCACATGCCTGATCTACTGTTAGCTACAACACCAATTCCATACTTCTAAGCCAGAACCTGGCCTCCACTTACTTCTCGCGCTGCTATTTGGCCAACGAAACCGGCCCCATTGGTTTCTGCGTACCCATCGCTCTTTAGCCCAAGGCCTTTGATATGTGTATGCGCTGAAGTGCGGTTCTCGCGCGAGTTGCCCTTGACCTCGCTGATAGTGACCATCGCGGAACAAAATTTGGACTATATCAGGAGGGCGGCGGGAATTGAACGGCGCTGAACATCACTTGAAGGATTGTCGAGTACAGAATCTTTTTATTGGTGAGTTTGGAAAGGTTTCGAGGATTTGGCGACGCGGTTGAAATTGAGAGAATCATTTTTCTCTAAAACTTTCATCGAGAGCTCCCAAACCCACACAACCTCCCAAGAGGCTACGGTCTGCCACCAAAAGCACTGCTCATAATGACTTCTTCGCCCTCTCATCCCTCATTCCCGCCCCTTACGCTCATAATACGGTTCACAACCTCCATCCCCGACCTCCCCCTTACCGTTTCCTCTCCCCGCACCACCACCCCCATAACGCTCTCCACCCTTATTCGTCCGCACCTCCCCCCAGCCTTTGCAGCCTCTCCTCTACGCCTAATCTATTCTGGGGCTCTCCTCCCCTCAAGTACGCCCCTCAGCACATCTCTACGCCTCTCGCCAACCGGCAAATCGCCCGCCCAACTATACATCCACTGCTCCCTCTCCACGGAGACCCAACTCTCAGCAGCTGAGCTCGAAACAGAGGCCAGAGCTGCTACTGCCCTCCAATCGGATACCTCTCGTCAGGAAGATGCGACGCCGCACAGCCATGATGCAGCAGCGGAGAGCGGCGTTCAGCCAGCGCCGCAAGGCTTCGACCGCCTCCTCTCCGCTGGGCTATCCGCTGCCGAAGTCGCCTCACTTCGCTCGCAATTTCTAGCCGTGCAGGCTCATACGCATACACCTGATACGATGCCATTGCCAGCGGAGATGCGGCAACTCGAAGAGCGCTGGCTAGATGCCGGGACTCCTCTGAATGGAGGTGCCGGTGGAGCTGGGGCTGGGGCAGATGACGAGACTGGGGGTGGGTTGGAGGACATGCTATGGGGCAATGTTATGGGGTTCTTCTGGGCTGTGGGGGCCATTGTCTGGTTGGTGAGGGAGGAGGGTGTGTGGAGCAAGAGGAGACAGGTTGGGGTGGTGACGGGGGTGTTGGTCAATATTGCTTTTTGCATTCTGAGGATCGGGAGCTGAATACTGGGTTCACGTTGCGCAAACGATGACGAAAGGAAAGGAAGTTTCGCAATGTATGGAGTAAGCGCGATGATGAAGTCCTTCGGCGAGTAGGTCGACGACCTCAAATAATCCACGGACTCTCAAGGTAGGTCTGATTTCTATTTTACATTGCAGTGAGCTCAGTTAAATCTTCGTTATATGCAGAGCAGGTTGCAGGGAGCCGCCAGTGGCTTATAGCGTTACGACCAGCCTCAGCGATTTCAAGGGTTACATTCTCAATTCATGGACTTCTGAATTCAAAGATGGTTCTAATGTTCAATACCGACCACCAATCGATCTTCCAAGTGTGGTTTGTCCATTCAATTCTCAATACCCAATGTCAGTGGAGGAGTTTCCGGCATCGTACCACGGTCATAGCACTTCAACATGGCTTTCACCTCAACCATCCACCTACCCGTACCTGTCTGTTGGCTGTGTATTTCAGAACTAGCTATTCGATCTGCCCGTATTCGATGCTTGCGGAGGCGCTCAGTGGGATGGTACTCTCCGCCAGCCCCGCGAACCTGTTGCTTGCATTCCTTTGATACTTTGGATTGTCCCCGACGCCGAATCGCACAGCGATGTGATTGTTCGATTCGGCACAAGGTATTAGAAGCATTTGGAGATAACAGAGGAGCCGCTCTCCCATCTTGTCTTCAGAGAGCGAGGCGGCGGCGAGATAATCGTCAGTATCTCGATGCAGATGGAAGCACATCTGGCAAAGCCCAAGAAATTCCCGAATTCCCTCAAAAGCAGTCGAATGACCGGCGTGACCTTTCCGAAGTTGCTGAGGACTCACAGACTCTCAACGGGACCACTCAGCTGGACCTATGCAGTCAGCCCTGTTCGCCACATAGCGGACGTGACCCTTTCCAGGGTTGCGCGTCTGACAATCGGCGTTCTGATGGCTCACTTTTCAAACAAGAGAATATGTATCTGGAGCCGCTAAATGCTTTGTCGATGTTACCTACGACTATGCATTGGAGGCTTTGACCTCTCGGCGTGGTGTCTGAAACGGTTTGAACCGCTTAGGCTCTATTCTGTGTACAGGCTGGACTCCGGACTGGCTGATGGCGAATTGGGACTGACTAATTCACGGTTAGACAATGGTTCATAGTAAACGTCATGGTTGACAAGACCGATTGTAGTAACGAGAGCTAGTTGAGGGAGACGTTAAGGTTTGTCACATCTTCACCAAAGTTGTTGTGGGTATAATCATCTTTATCATTATCATCGTCGTAATCCCATGGTACTACAAAACGGGTAGCCCCAAACATCAAGATACCGAACAATCATCAAATCGACATGAAGAAACTCTTTTCGCCCTCCCTCGGCTCCACCAGCGCCCTCTTGATGATCGGATCCGCACAACTGACCCTTATCCTCTCTGGTGTCGCCGGACTCTGCAAGCACAGCACATCCTCAACCCCATACTGCTTTCTCGCCGCCTTCAATGCGTCTCTGATAGCAAAGAAAACACTGCTTCCCATAAACAGCGGCGGCTCGCCCACACCCCGCGATCGCTGTATCGTACGCAAGTTCTCCCATTCGACGTCCTGGAGCAAGCTCACATTGAAGATCTGTGGTATGTCTCTAAAGCCAGGGATTTTGTACGTCCCGGGGCCCTTTGTGAATAGCTGGCCCGAGGCACGGTGCCAAAGACTCTCTTCGGTCGTGAAGAGACCTTGACCTTGAACAAACGCACCTTCGATCTGGCCGTAGTCGATGGCAGGATTGATGGAGCGGCCCACGTCCATTTTGATATCTGCACGGAGGCATGTCCAATCTCCAGTCAGCGTGTCGATCTCGACTTCCGCGGCTGCGACACCCTGAGTGAAGTAGTAGAACATCTGGCCTGTGTTCGGCCCCCAGACATAGCCGATGTCAGGAGTCTTGTAGAAACCGTTGGCGGAGAGATTCACTCTGTCGAAATAGGCAGCATGGACGAGCTCTTTCATTGGGGCATCATGGCCAAGCTTTTCTCTGTAGGGTTTCAAGCGCTCGTTGAGTTGCTCGCATGCGTTGAAGATGGCATAGCCGTTGAGGTCGCTTGAAGCGGAGGCGGCGGTTGAGGAGGAGTTGGCGACGGTGTTTGTGGCAGTCTCGGAGATATAGACGTCTTCGAGAGGGACATCCAGTGCTTGCGCTGCGATCATAGTCATTTTGGTGTGGAGGCCTTGACCCATTTCTGTACCGCCATGAGCGACTAGGACGGACCCATCATGATAGAGGTGGACCAAAGCTCCGGCTTGATTGAGGAAGATGGCGGTGAAAGATATACCGAACTTTGTGGGAATGATGGCAAGTCCTCGTTTCTTCCACTTATGCTGGGCGTTGAAATCATTTACTGCTTTCCTGCGTTTCATGTATTCTGTACCTTCCATAATCTGCTCGTACATCAGTGGAACATACCAGTCATTGAGCTCTTGGTTGAAATGGGTGATTTCATTCGGCTTATACATATTGATCTCTCTGAACCTCTCGACGGGCATTTTTAGATGGTCCGCGATCTCTTCCATATATGTCTCTGCGATGAACATCCCTTGCGGTCCTCCAAAACCACGGAAGGCTGTGTTCGATACGGTGTTCGTCTTGGCAATACGACCTCGAACGTGGACGTTTGGGAACAAGTAGCACCCATCGATATGGGACAGACCCCTATCAACGACAGCGCCACTAAGGTCTTGACTCCATCCTGCATTTGCAAATACATCCGCGTCTAGAGCCTGTAATTTACCATCTTTGTTGACAGCGACCTTCCATCTGGCCAGGAATGGATGACGTTGACCAGATGTCATCATGTCTTCATCACGATTCAACATGCATCGGACTGGCCTTTTTGTCTTTTTGGCGGCGACAGCACAAATGCCTGCAAGTTGGATTGACCTTGTCTCTTTACCGCCAAAACCACCGCCTAGGCGTTTGACTTTCGAAACGATCTTGTTGGCTTGGACGCCTGTAACTTGCGAGACGTATGACTGGCTGCAATCTCGTCAGTCTTGTACTAGATCGATCAGGATTGCAACTTACGTTTCCGTTGGGTTTTGTGTGCTGCTGTAGATTTCCATCTCCCCATCTTCGGGCTTCGGTACGACGACGCATGCGTTGGTTTCGAGATAGAAGTGCTCTTGCCCTCCCATGCGCACTATTCCGGAGAACACGTGGTCGGCCTTCTCAAAAGCCATTTCATCCGTCAGCCCATCCTTGCCAAGTCCTTTATTTATATATCGATAATGGGGAAAGTAGCTCTCTTTCGCAATGGCCTCCTCAATGGTGAACATAACCGCTAATTCTTCGTATTCTACCTTGACAGCGCGGGCTCCAGCTTCGGCGTGTTTAGCTGAATCTGCGAGGATCATACCGATCGGTTGACCTGCTGTGAACACCTCGTCCAGCGCAAAGAAAGTCTCGTCACAGTTTGGCGCACCCCACCAGTTGGCCTCTGGGTTGGGCAGATCATGATGATCTACCCACTCAACCACTCCAGGAAGAGCCAAGCTAGGTTCAGGATCCACATTTAGAATTCTTGCATGAGCCTTGGTTGACAGAACCATGACCCCATAGAGCTCGTTCTTTTGCACTGGTATGTCATCCGTGTACTGCGCTTCACCAGTACATTGCTTGAGCGCTGCCACATGGGGGTTTGCTTTACCTAATATCCTTTGCTCATATTTAGTCGTAGCATCATGATCTTTCGTGCCTGTCGATATCTCACGTTCGATCTCCCCTCGTACATCTTCGTCGACGTCTGATGACTTGACTCGCAGCTCAGAGAGCACTTCGTGGTAGAATCTGTAAAAGAAGCCTAAAGCGAGGGACTTACGGTAAGTAGCCATGCCTCCAGGTACTCCGTACCTAAGATCAAAATCTTTCTCTAATGCGTTCATGGTGCCTTCCAGTGTCTTCGGGTCTGTCCATTGCTTTCCTTTCAGATACGCAATCGCTTCCTTGGCGGCAACAGTAGTGGCTGCCATCCCACCGTAGACAAGGTCCACGCTGTTGACCTGGTGACTTTCATTCAACGAGACGCGCAGAGCTGAATTAACAATCGCAATATCATCATCTTTACGTTTGGCTTGTTTGTATGCCCTGAGGTACTCTCCTTTCTCACTAGCCACATGGATCCGTAGGCTTGCAATGATTGCATCAGAAGCCAATGCAGTCGTTCTGTATCCCTTGAAGAACTGAGACATTGGTATTTCAGTCTCTTCGTCCAGCGATCTGGCCACTAATACGGTGTTCGTTGCAACAAACACAGGGTTTAGATCCGATATAGGTGACGCCGTAGCCAGATTACCAGCGGGTGTACCAACATTGCGAATCTGTCTCCCAGCAAAGTATCGTATCTGCTTGTGAATTGCCTCAAAGGGCTGACCTTTGGCGGGACCGTAGTGTTCGACAGCCTTCAAGCATATCTCCTCAAGATCTGTAAGCACAACGTTTCCCCCAATTTCCAGGTGATCCTTCTTGAAGCTGTACTGCCGAAGTTCAGCGATATCGCCCACATAAACGGAAGCAGTATATTGCATGGCCTTGAACTTAATCTCAATCTGTGTTTCAGTGCTGCCGCCGATAATTTTGGCTGATGGGTAAGCGCTCTTGATCTCGAGCAATTGTTGCACGGTCACCGGTCGGTACCATCTTTTACGTTTGTTTCCGAATGAGAGAGGCTTAAATTGATGTTTGATTAGAGCAGGAGGGAAGATCAGCTGAGTGTCCGGATTGTATTCGATGAATCCTGGTGGAGTGAACCTTTTGATGGGCTGATCCCCATTCGCTACGTTGCTTTTGTCTATACCGCAGCCAATCTTTGTGCCGTTCCCATGTTCCATACAGCAACCGCTGCCGCCGTTGGCTGTTGATTTGCCACATGTGTTGCCTTTACTGAAGGTTTGTGCCGCATCTAGGATGGGACGGTAACCTGTGCATCGACAAAGATTGCCATCGAAAGCTTCTTCGACTTCGAGCTCCGTCGGGTCTGTGTCATTTCGCAATAAGGCGTACAGGCTCATGACTATACCAGGTGTGCAAAAACCGCATTGACTGCCACTCCCCAACGCTATTCGCTCCTGAGCAGGATGTGGGTTCTTGACATTACCAATACCTTCGACCGTAATGACGTGCTTGCCGTCGACGCTGACTAGAGGCGCGAGGCACGCATTGACCGATGCATGATACAACTTCTTCGTTGTTGGATTCATCTGAGATACTACAACTGTGCAGGCACCACAGCCTCCCTCGGCACATCCGAGTTTTGTCCCTGTCAATCCAATACCCCGGAGATATTCGAGCAACGTGATCTCAGGATCGATGGAGGTCGAGTCGATCACGACTCTGGTGCCATTCAAATAGAATTGTAACGTATCATCGTAAGCATCTGTCACTGACTGCAAAGACCTTGCGGACTCAACAGAAATGGCCGGATCTGGCGCGATGATTCCAGGAGCCATACTATCTAGCAAATAGGTATTGATCCGAGAAAAGTAGCAATCAATACAGAATCATAGGCTTCTTATTTTTTTATATGCATTCGTGAATCCACGCTCAATCAAGGACTCACGAGGGTCATCCATAGAATAGTAGAATGTACGAGAGAAGATGGACTGAGGGAGATCGATTAAGTAGTCCTTTGACTTATCTTTCGGAGACCGCCGCCAACTGCGATTCTAGAAGCAAAGCAAGGCTCGCAGTACTATAATATCTGCTATTTAATGCATAGAACTTAAGTCGATATTTTGCCACAATAAGTGTAAGACATACAAGCCCTCTTACGAACATAAAATCAAAGTGTGAAGGTATTCCAGTTTGATGATGGCGTGCATGGGCGGCGGAGGGGCGAGCTTCTTATCAATTGATCTAACCTAATCGGCCTTAGCGTAGCCGCTCGACACTTGAACCTTCTGTCGAATTTAACATCCATTCTCACTTCAAATCGACATCAACATGTATCCTCGAACCCGGCTCCTCCAGTCGGGTCGGTCAATCGTTCTAAGATCACGATCTCTGCCTCCTTCCACATATCAGATACCGCTATGCTTTCGCCTTCCGCAGAGGAGAAGTATTACGGCGAACGAGAAACCTCTACCAGAAGCAGACCAATCTAAAGGCCCGAATCAAAATCAACTACCACACGTGAGTGAGGAAGCCGCTGCTGTGGGTGGTATCACTGGCGAGGGTGGGCCCGACCTGGACCAAAGCACACCAGTCTCGGAGGTGCGTCATGAGGTTGATATCATCTGTATAGTCTTCGCTAACGGACGTTATGGAGGTTCTGCAACGTGACGAAAAAGCTCAAGACAAGGTACCGGAAGTTATGAGAGACGAATCCAAATCGTCCCCTCCGAAAGGAACAAGATCATACTCCACCTCGGCCAGGCGACATGCGGAGACACAGGCCATTGAAAATCCAGATTCTACCAAGATCCTCAACTCGCAGACTATAGCAATGCTCAATTCCAGACCTTCGGAATCGCAACCTCCCGGCCAGATTTTTGGGCTGCCAGAATTACCACTTCCAAGCAAATCGCATCTCAAGCACCGGTACGATCCAATCGTCGAACAGGTCACCAACCTCTTGATGCAGGATGGCAAGAAGAGCATTGCCCAGAGGGTACGCCCGTTCGTCTCTCTACTCCTTACTGGCTCTCTAGACACATAGCAGGCACAACGCGAGATTTGTATGCTGATCCTAGGTCTACAGAGAATGGCTATGATACTAGAACGATTACGAACGGCGCCTCCACCAACATCTGACCCTCGACGTCCTCTTATCCCTGGCGCACCTCCAACTACACATCTTCCTTTGAACCCGATTCTTTACCTTACGCTGGCGATTGATTCTGTGGCACCCCTTCTCCGGATACGGTCACAAAAGGGTGCAGCTGGTGGAGGCGTGGCTTTGCAAATACCAATTCCTTTAAATTTACGACAACGGCGGCGGACAGCCATCATGTGGATACTTGATGCTGCAAGCAAGAAGCGGTCAAAGGGCAGTGGAAGAACTATGTTTGCTCACAAGGTTGCAGATGAATTAATCTCAATCGTTGAGGGCAAAAGTGGGGTCTGGGAGAAGAGAGGTGGAGTGCATAGGCTCGGTGTAGCTGCTCGAGCCAATCTATCATTTGGCAACAGGAGGAGATGAACTGTATATAACACAGCCGCTGTGCCAAAAGCTCTTCAAGGATGCTATTTCAACACGTTGCTGTCGCCTCGGAGGATTGAACGGGCCGAGATTCTTTATGACGCTCCAGAAGGAAATTTTCTCCCTTTCTTCTGTCTTTCCCCACACTGCAAATCACAGCCTTTTGATGGTAGTCTGCATCAGGACATCCCATCATTTTACCGATGTAGTATGGCTCTATTAGACTTCGTCCCCCGCACTGCGCTTATTAAGTTCGGTCCGGTAACCTGCAGAGAGACCATCAGACCAGTGAGACTGTAAGACAGCGAGGGGAAAACCACATCGCGCCATTGCACAAAAGTTGCTACACTAAATATCTCTACCACAGCAATCAGGGTGGTCAAATATGGTTCGGCCGCCGTAGCAGACATGAGCTTTGGGCGCAGGCCTCGACAAGGCAGCCTGACCAGTACTTTATCAACGTCAGTCGCGTACTGTTTATAGGAAACCAGTGGGACCCTCCGAGAGAATGCACTCTATTCTGTGTGGATAGAGGTGCAGAGAAGGAAGTCGGATCTGATTATATCGAACGAGCCATAGAACTTGCGCAAGCTTCGCATACGATCGTTACTGCTAGAATTTGGCCATCTTGAGCAAACCATGCATGACGCCTAAAAGTGACCCTTACGCAACTCTGGACCTACGGCATAGCAACCCTGCCAACATTGCAGAAGTTTCCAAGGTTGTCGCGACTCACGACACGGCAAAAGGTATGCAAACAGCTACCTCAACATCAGGTACGCAACCCTCAAGTCCCGTGATCATGACGACCTTCGCTGATAGCACACCAGATCTTGCTGAAGACTCAAGGAATATACCCACAAATAGAAGCAAGCTAGGTAACACGGCCGCCGACAATAAGGATTCAAACAGCATGGACTCCAACATCCCAGACACCAACAACATGGACCCTAACAAGATGATCTTAAATAGCCATGACCTGAAGGATCCTTCAACTCATGCTCAAGCTTCGTCAGCCGAAGGAAAGCGGCCAAGTATCGCCCCTCAGGAAGCCATTAGGCGTGGATTATCATTTGGGCCGCTCAAGAAGACCGGGTCGACGCAGAGCTCTGTACCCGGCATTCTCAAGGCAAAGTCAAAGTCACCGTCATCGCGTCTGGCTCAAAGATCGCTGTCGCCCAGCAGTGATGCTTTATCATCGATGGGCATGGACCGCTTGAAGAAGGACTACAATCCGAATGATGCAGGCGATGAAGAAGCGGTCGACAGTAGCGACGACGATGACCCCGCCGAGAGCTCGGGTGACGATACACCGGCCTCGGGACGGGCGAGGGGTAGGATTCGGGAAGGAGGACTAGGACAACGGTCAACGCCGAAGAGTCCCCTAGCTGGTCCTACAGATAAGCCTGCAGTTACTGTCACAGGCCCTGAGAACGAACAGCCGAAACAAGCCTCAGCCAAAAGATTTGTCGTGCATCCCAATACCAATTTCGATCAGAGCATCAGCCGTCCAACGAGCCCTCAGACTTCAGACTCAGAGGAGCTCAATGATATCCGCCGTGCTCAGAACCTCAACATCAATTCTTCACCCATCGATAGCTCCGTGCCCCACCGCGTCATCCAGACCATCATCCGTGGAGATTTCGCTAAGATGCAGGAGGAGGCCAAAGAGGGGATTCGACGATTGAGAACCTATCTCGTAGCTACAGACCTGAGTGGTGAAGCAGCTTATGCTCTGGAATGGACTATTGGCACTGTGCTACGCGATGGCGATACGCTTCTGGCAGTCTATGCAGTGGACGAAGAAGTCGGCACTGGGGTGGGAGCAGACAGCTTACCCATTGGCGAAGGTGCAAAAGCTATGCAAGATACCACTGCCGTGATGGAAAAATTGACCATTGCATCTCAGCGAGCCTCATTGATGTCCCCGCTATCGAAGGCATCATTCCGTCCGGGTTCGAAGAAATCCAGTGCAGCGAACTCAACGGATTCTAGGGCCTTGTCAAAGGCTGAGCAGGAGCGCGCTCATGCTATTGACAAGCTCTCGGAAACTTGCTTGAGATTCTTGAGGAAGACAAAGTTGCAGATAAGGATTGCAATTGAAGTTATCCATTGTAAGAGCCCGAAATACATGATCACGGAAGCTGTGAGTAACCCAAGCCATATCGATGGCAGGCTCGCTATCATAAAAGTCGCAGTAATGAGGGTAAAATGCACCAGATACCTCCACTTCTTGCGCTGGCGCAATTCCAATTCACCCAAAAGCTGCTGACTTGGTCCAAAAGACTAGGGCCGAGAAAGCTCCAATATCTCTTCATGTGCCAAAGGTCTTCTTTCCATGTCGATGTGTTCCATTATGGACCGCACCCCTCAAACTGCAACTTTTACGATAGCAAGCCTGTTGGCAGGTTAGCGAGCGCTAACGCGATCACAGATTGACGGACTCAAGCCAACAATGACTATCATCGGTTCTCGTGGCCGAAGTGCTCTGAAGGGGTAGGCCATCGTGCCACAAATGTAATTGGTACTGGGAATATAGCTGACATCCAGATATAGTGTTCTTCTCGGCTCCTTTTCGAATTACTTGGTCGCTAAATCTTCCGCACCTGTCATGGTAGCTCGTAAGAAGCTTTCTGGTCGAAAGACAAAGCACAAGATCGCCTCGCCCAATGTCCGTCTTGCGAATAACTTAACCCCTTCACGTCGTCTAACATTAGCTGAAGCCAAGATCGATTGATCTGGCCGATGAAACCTTCATGGAGCGACTTATGAAATTCAGCCCAAGACACTCTTACTTTGATGAGGTGGGCGTTCGAACATGGAGTAGACTTACGGTGTTCTTCCTCCTTTCATATGAGAACAGGGGGCAGCTTCACTTGGATAGCGAGCGTTTACGTGGAGCATTTCTAGATACCCAGGCGTTTCAGTGGCTACGTGCTTGACATGACCACTAGTCTATTCAGGTTCAGTTCAACGTTATGGTTTGAGAGAGTGTTCAATAAGTACCTTACCTCTCCTGTCTGTAGCCTCCGACTTGTCCTCATTTGAGAACTAGCTTAGCGAGCTTGGCACATCGCAATATTTGCCGAGGTACTACCGGAACGCGCTTCGATCGCGTCTCCCGGATAATCATCCATTGACACATTCTAGGGCACACCACAATATCTAACAGCTCTCTGACCAGATCATTATCCCCATACACGTCAAAGAGCACCCTCATTATGGTGGACCTATCAAACGAGCCCCCTACTGACATCAACCCTTACGATGTCCTCGAACTTGACACTACTGCCAGCTCAAGCGATGTGAAATCAGCCTACAAAAAGCTAGCACTTACGCATCACCCAGGTGAGACTAGCGTATGGCAAAGCAAGACCGAAAGCTTACCTTTCTCTAGACAAAGTCCAACATCATGAACGCGACTCTGCGCATACCAAATTCCAAGAGATCGCCTTCGCTTACGCCATCCTCTCGGACGAACGTCGACGCAGACGCTATGATACTACAGGCAACACTTCAGAATCTCTTCAAATCGAAGACGATGAATTCAACTGGAGTGCCTTTTTCAAGGCTCAATGGGCAGATGCTGTTACTGTGGAAAAGTTGAACGACTTCAAAACTACATACAAGTATTCCGAGGAGGAGAGACAGGATGTCCTGGCGACTTACAGATCTGTGAATGGTGACCTTGACATGGTCTTCACTCAGGTTATGTTAAGCAACCCGCTCGAGGATGAAGACAGGTTTCGGAGTATAATCAACGATGCTATTGCAGCTGGAGAAATAGACGCGCATAAGGCGTTCACACATGAGAGTGAAGATAAGAAGAGAAGGAGGCATCGCCGGGCTTGCGGCGAAGGTCGCGAGGCTGAGGAGTATGCAAAAAAATTGGGTGTTTGGGATGATTTGTTCGGCAGTGCTAAAGACAAGACAAAGTCTAATGCCAAGGACGCCGACGCTGGATTGATGGAGCTGATTCAGAAAAGGAAGAGAGGATCATCTTCTCAGTTCTTAAATACTTTGGAAGCCAAGTACGGCGCAGGACAGAGGAAGGGCAAGAAGCAGAAGTTTGAGGAGCCACCGGAAGAGCTCTTTCAGAAGAATAGTCGGATTATGCACAAGAAAGCTAAGGATGAGGCTGAGGTTGAGATCGAGGACGATGAAGATGAAGTGGATGTGGAGGTTGATAGTCTTGAGTCAGACAGGTTGAAAGGCGAGGAGAAGGAAGTAATTAAACCTCTTAAAACAAAGGGCAACGTTGCTCAGGGCGTGCGAAGGCCTAACAAAGGCACTGCCAAAAAGGGAACAGAAATAGGTGAAGAGGAAGAGGGTAAAGCGGCCCAGCCAAAGACTAATGGCGTTAAAGGCTCGTCGAAGAAGAAAACGACTCTCAAGGATGCTAGCCCAGAGAAAGCTTCCAATGTCGTCGAGGAGGAAGAAGGCTTTACGCCTGCCAAGTCGAACACGAACAGTAAGGGCGCCAAAGACCGACCCGCTCGCAGCCCGCGCATTGCCAAGAAAAAGTCGTATGTAGAAGCGGAGAGCTCGGGATCAAATTTTGAGGAGGATGAAGAAGAGCAGGAATTCAAGCCGGCCAATAAATCGAAGGTCAAAGGTGGCTCTGGCCCCAAGACAGGAAAGGGGCTGACAACGGCTGTTAGGAAGAAGCGATAGGATAGACTCTCATAACGAAACTGAAGCTATGACTGCCGACCACAGCCTGTGTTAGTCCGGTAGTTATGGGGAAATGGTTCACACTCCCAACGACTTCCGAGCTTGGCGAGCCGTAGCGTACCATGAGAAGAGACCACAGCTTTGCCAAAGAGAAGCAGGATACACTTCTTCGACTTCACGATTCTTCATGTTCTCCATTAACCAAACCGGTCGATGCCCGCTATATCATAGTCAAAAAGAGTCTTTATCATGCCTATGACTGAGAGCTAGCTCAACGGTCAGCTCTTCTCTAGGCCTTCTTGCTTTCGAAACCTGTTGAACCAAGTCAATCAGATGTCCTGAACTTATCATGCTTACAACATCAAAACACTACTCTTCTTCACCAGTTGGCAGTGAACACCTTCGCCGATCCGCCAATTTTCTAGTGCATGGTGCTACTCTACAGTCCAGAGTCGCGGGTGAGGAGGAGCTTCGCTATCGCTAAGATATCTTTTGCCTTCGTTAGGACTCGTCAATTATCTCTCTCTGATCGGTATATCTCTTACAGACTTCGCCCGCGAGGAGTCTTGCTGCCTGGGTCGTTGTTCTCCAATCTAAGTCTTGATGTCGTGATTGCTTCTGTCACCCGCGAAAGGAAGTTTTCCCTCCAGCTTGTCACGCTTTCAACGCCACATAAGATTTACTAGCGTTGTGTCTGCGAGATGAAGGCAGCTCCAACCGATTTGTATCATAGCTGACTATTATACTTGAAATATTTGTATCATTATGTGACGATATGTACAATAATCTCCCATGCTCTCTTCGCGAAAAGACGCTCTCCTCTGGGTCTGAAGCAGCAAGAGCAAATTCGCCAATCGATGCTTCCTTCGTAGTCTTGAGTCGCATTTTTCTTCTTCGTTTTTTAAGGCATAGATATTTTCTGCATTTCATAGATGAGTTGTGCAGGCTTTCCCCGGTGCTCCCTCAAATAGACTTTTCGTCCATATAATGGATAACTTTCGTAAACCGTGGCGTTTGGTCGTTAGCTGCTTGCTACGGCAGATGGTACATTACTACCATACTTCGAGAGCTCCAGCTCGTGGGCTATAGCTTCTGGCATACGATTGAACTCCCAAAACTCTACGGCTACAACACGGACGAAGAAATCATGCTAGTCGGACCCGCAACAGCCTCCGACCATCCTTGGGATCCAGCACCCTTGGATGGATCAGAAGGTTATCATGGCATGCAGCGATATGGAAAATATAGACATTCGCAGGGCCATCTTTATTATGGCAATCGTGGCTTTCTTTCCACCAAGGACGGAAGACACCCAATCTGCACTACAGACTACTCGTCGTTTATAGCGACACAATCAGTATCAATAGCTTCATCAGCAGGGACAGTAGCGTGGTAGGGTGAGCCGAGTGGCTACGGACTAGGACAACGCTGATGACGGCTGACCGACTCGGGGTTGTCCCCCTTTTCGGTGCAAATGCAACATGGGCCCGTCACCCATCCCACGAATACGTGATGTATTACTGACTGATACTTCTACCACTGCGAGCAGCCACAGTGTTTCGACTCATAAACTGCTTCGAGAGAGCATAGCGAACCCCTAGATGACTCTAGCAGCTGATGGGGTAGTGTGTGCTACTGATGCGGACGGCTTTACCTGGTCACCTCTTTGAATCTCACAATGTGCTGAATCGCGTACTTGCCACTAAATCTGGCGACAGGACATCCCTTCGGTATGACACACATTTCCAAGCCTCGGGCATCAATGTCTCGGCCTCCCGTCAATAGTAGTTACGATCATAGATGTGGGCCAAGCTGACACTTCTTAAGCTCCTGGCCTGATGATACATGATGAACATTGGCCGCAGACGGTATAAGTCTTAGCTTCCGGTCGTTATGATAAGCGGGTTTCAGGGGCTGGAGAGGTGTTGAGACAGCATGCACATCTTGTGAATCAATCAACGAGAGGCTATTAAGGGGCCAGACAGGCTTGGATTTCTGATGTCTGGACCCATTGACGAACTAGATTCTACTCACTCGAGTTGACGTCCAATCGTAGCCCATTACATCTGCACCATGCTTGTAGGTGAGTGAAGTTAAAGGGGCCGGAACGCTCCCAGGCTCCCCAGGCTGCAGTGCCAAGCCTTGCCTACAGCAAATTGCTAGTGTGCCTGAATATCCGCCCTTAATCAGAACATCTCTTCATCTGCGCATACACCTCACCTCTTCAACCTTCCGACACAGAGCGCGTTTTCACCCAATATTGCCATTCTCATCTGCTCCAGGTCCTCGTCGCTCATTCAGCTTTTCCTTCTTCAAGACATACCCGTTTTGCACGTGGCCTGAGGTGTTGAAGCACAACGCTCAACACACTTCTTCCCCGCAGCGCATTATTCTCATTCGAGCCTTCGCCTTAATGTTTTAACAACCTTCATACCACGTTCCGAGTTGAAATCGACCCCGCTTTACCTCAAGACAGCACGCAGCTCTAATACCATCAGCAAAGATGTCGTTTGGCTTCGGGCAGAACACCAATCAGCAGAGCACCGGCTTTGGTGGCTTTGGGTCAAATAATAATACAAGCTCAGGTAGGCCACCGCATCTCAGGGTTTCTTTCCGCGCTGGAATTTGGTCCACGGTTTTCCATTGAAGGAGACCACTGTGACGAGGCAACGGCGACCTACCATGCCATGGTCTGACTCCTCACCCATCTAGGCTTTGGTCAGCCCACTACGAACACCAGCCCCTTCGGTGGTGGCTCAACACTTTTTGGTGGCAGCACACAAGGGACCACTGGCTTTGGATCAGGAGGTACGTCTACAGAGGATGCGTCTAGAACCGGGCTACTCTGGCTTGCTGCCCCTCGGGGATGCCGGGCAACGCTAAGGACTGTATTGAGGCGGCGCATCTTGTCTCAGCCTGGCGACTTGCTCTCCATGATCCATTGCCTCACTCGGCACTCTGATATGACACCCGTTTCGGATCCCTGTTCAAGAAGATGGAGTCCAGTTTCCCAGCATCAAAAAAACCTCTAGGAATACGAAGCTAACATTCAATCCTCCAATAGGTACAGGTTTCGGCGCGGCTTCATCTGGCGCGTCCGCTTTAGGTAACCAAAATCGACCGGCCTTCGGTGCTCCTGCCGTGACTACTGGCGGGGGAGGTTTGTTTGGTGGTGGAACAGCTACTGCAGGAACATCTGGCGGCTTTGGCGGATTCGGCGGTACCACTGCCAACAACAATGCTGGCGGAGGCCTATTTGGCCAGCCAGCAGCGCAGAAGCCAGCCTTTGGCGCTGGTACAACTGGGGGCGGATTATTCGGAGGCAATGCTGGAGGAGGCTTCGGTCAGCCCAGCAACCAGACCGTCGGCGCTTTCGGTGGACCTGCGAACATAGGGCAAAATGTTCCAGAATGCCAGGGTACTGGCAGCACGCCGTTCCAGGCATTCTCCGAAAGAGAGGGCAACGGCAGTATGACCAATCATTTTCAGAGCATCAGTACTATGGAACCTTACAAAAAATACTCTTACGAGGTGAGTTCTCTCTTTCATATGAAAGCTAGACATGTACTAATTCACGACAGGAATTGAGAGTAGCAGACTACAATGGCGGTCGACGTTTTGGTAACGGTAGCGGACAAGCTGGAGCATTTGGACAGTCCAACTTCTCGGGTGGTTTCGGTCAGCAAAACAATGCCTTCGGTCAACCACAGAATACCACAGGTGGCGGACTGTTTGGTCAGCCTGCTGCCACTTCTGCTCCTGCGTTTGGGGGCACTCAAACCGCGCAGTCCGGCTTTGGCACCAGTGCTGGCGGCTTATTCGGTGGTCAAAATAAACCAGCCGTCGGTGGCATGTTTGGAACTGCCTCTTCTGGAACGACCGGTGGCGGCCTCTTCGGGACTGCTGGTAGTGGATTCGGCACAGGAACGACAAACAATAGCAATCCCTTTGGTGGGACAGGTGGTCTGTTCGGGCAGTCGAACAACAATCAACCGCAACAACCATCGAAATCACTCTTTGGTAGTGGAACAACTGCGACTACGGGAGGATTCGGAACTGGCGGCACTGGATTTGGAACTGGGAATACCAACGCCACTGGTGGCAGTATATTCGGCGGTGGGCAGGCAAACAATCCCTTCGGTCAGCCACAGCAGAATCAAACCTCGAACCCATTTCCAGGCTTTGGTCAGACGAGCCAGACTCAGAACAATGCCGCCCCCGCGTTTGGAGGATTTGGTCAAAACCAGCAGCAAGACCCGAAGCCGGGTGGTTTGTTTGGCCCCCAGCCAAGCACCAATACTGGAGGTGGCCTGTTTGGGACTGCGAATAACACTCAACAGCAAAATGCTGGAGGACTCTTCGGCAATCCTCAGAATAATAACCAAGCTCCTACTAACTCCCTGTTTGGGCCAAAGCCTGCCGCAACAACCAATCTTTTCGGCAACCCAAACACCAACTCTTCTAACACCAGTGGAGGGCTTTTTGGAGGGTTGGGCAACAACACCAATCAGAACCAGCAAAACCCAGCGAGCAGCCTTTTCGGTGGGAACAATTCACAACAACAGAAGCCCAGTCTTTTTGGAGCTCCCCAGCAGAATTCGAACACTGGAGGCGGCTTGTTCGGTGGCTTAGGTGGTAACAACAATCAGCAGCAAGGTGGCAATTCTCTATTTGGAGGGAACAACCAACAGCAACAGCCGGCTGGAGGACTTTTCGGAGGATCTAACAACCAGCAAGGTTCGAGTCTCTTCAATACTCAGCAACAGCAGCAACCCAACGCGTTTGCCTCCCCACCAGCATTGAACAGCTCCCTGATGGATCCTGGAAGCGCCTACGGCAGTCCTTCCATATTCTCAGGTTTACCTCCTCCACCGGTCCACGTGGGCCCTCTTGCAACTCCGATCAAGGTCAAACAAAAAATGAAGAAGAGCACCATCCTCCCACACTATAAGATGACGCCCAATGCAGGCTCACGGATGGTGACTCCTCAAAAGCGGGGAGGGTATGGTTTCTCGTATTCGACTTACGGCACACCCGCTAGCGCCTCCAGTAACGCGAGTACTCCTGGTGGCTTGGGCAGCAGTCTATTATACGGGAGTCTAGGGCGAGGACTAGGCAAGAGCCTATCCACTAGCAATCTACGTCGGAATTTTGACAGCGATGGTGAGAGCATTTTAACGCCCGGTGCTTTCTCTGCTGGGAGCTCGAGATATGGTGGTGCAGGGAGCTTGAAGCGATTGACCATCGATCGAAGCTTACGAACAGATCTCTTTGGAGATAAGGGGACACCAGCAGCCTTACCAAGTCCAGAAAAGAACGATGCATCGAGAGGACCTGGCATCCTAAAGAAGAAAGTCAGCTTTGATTCGAGCGCCCTCGGTGGCAATACGGACAACCAAAATAACCTGTTAACCAACGGTAGCGAAAACAACAGTGATAAAGAAAACTCGGCGACTCCCAGTGCAGAAGAGCAAGGTTTCTTGAGAACCCCATCCCGCGGACGTGTTCTTGGATCCAAGCCAAATGGAGCACCACAGCAGCCTGAGATGGAGCAAGTACCACGTGGCAACGAGCTCGCCATCGTCCACGAGGATGCGTCTCCCGAAGCTTCGAATGCGCCTACCCCTCGAGCTCCACCAAAGACCCAGGATGATCAACAGCCCGGACCTTACTGGATGAAGCCATCAGAAGCACAGATAAACCGGATGACGCAGGATGAGAAGCGCAAGGTCCAGAACTTTAGCGTTGGACGTAAGGGATGTGGCCACGTTGAGTTCAATGCTCCTGTTGACCTCTCACGGATACCGCTGAACGATATATATGACAATATCGTTCATATCGAGCTTCGCTCTCTCACCGTCTACCCCGACCAGAGTAAGAAGCCACCGCAAGGACAGGGTCTGAATGTTCCATCCACGCTGTATCTGGAAAACTCATGGCCTAGAGGTCGAGATCGAAAGACGCCCCTACATGAGAAGAGTGGGCCTCGTTTCCAAAAGCATGTTGATCGACTACGCAAGGTCGGAGGTACCGATTTCGTGAGATACGAAAAGGACACTGGGACATGGGTCTTTAAAGTACCTCACTTTACTACTTACGGGTTCGACTACGATGATGATGCAAGCGAAGGCGAGAGCTTACACGCAAATGTACCAGATGAGGGCTTGGGATCGAGCATGTTGAGCGAGGCCCCCGATACTCCTACCCCGAAGTCGCGCTTGATGAGAAATGGACGTTCACCAGCTGCAACCACCTCTACACAGCGCTCTTTTGCCTCCACTAACGAGTCATCCAACATCAGCTCTAGCCCGGACGACACATTTCAATTTCGGAAGAAGAAGATGAGCACGCCCGGTGCATTCGACAAGGAGCCAACATTTGAAGAAGAGGAGCCTGCGTACGACGAGGATGATCATGAGATGGAGGAATCCGGCAACAATGGACAGTCTTTTTTAGGGGAGCGCTCGGCTGCCTCACCTTCGGATAGCGGTGAGGACGAGCCGAGCGACATTCACGTAATGGGCGATCCACTTCTAGCAGATCAGTCATTACTAATTCATGACGAGGACGATGCGATGGACATGGAAATGGCGGGAGCATTTCCCTTACCTGAGAATGATGAGTTAGGTCCTAAGCCTGGCTATGGCACACCAGGGAAGACAGCTTTCAACAGCGGCGGTGACTGGGCAGAGGCACTTCAGCGAACGATCAGCCCCAGGAAGCAGGACCGACAAGCGCTGCGTCAGACTCAAGCACACGTGCTGGAACATGGAGAAGTGGACCTAGAAGAAACACCGACAGCGTCAAAAGGGAAAGGCACGCCAAAAATGACGACTAGCATTGATTTGATGAATTCCTTATTTGGGATGGAGCAAGCAAGGAGGAACGGGCGGAATGCCAAGCAGGCGACGAATGGCAAGGGACTGAAGGTCTGAACTCCCCCCTTCCTGCGACTACTCTTACTTGTTTGGGCGCTTTCTCGGAACATTCGGATGAGACGGAAGACGAAGATTGATGGTGGCATGCCGCCCTTACCAATGTATGTAGCAATCAATGAAAGACATGAAGCTGAGACTCTCGTGCATATAGTGGCCTTACCGCAAAAAATCGTCCGCAGACCCAGGCGATACCATGGATTCAATCGAACAAGACTTCCATGAATCTTACAAGCCAGCCTGGGGTCCGGGGTCAACATTGCTGTATGCAATTCCCGGCAAAGTCGACTTCTCGCAAAGCAACTCCACTCCATCAGATTCCGTCCTATACCATGAGAAATTAGCAATAGTGTCTGAAGGGAGAGATATTCGGTGTGCAAAATTCGCTGTTCCCCGTCAAGTAAGCGCGCTTTGTCCCTCGGTAAGCAACAGCATAGCATCATATGTACTGACCCAACATTGCAGCTCGCTCCAGATTCAATTAAATACCAGCGAGCTAACACTCTGTTCGACCTCGACCAAGGCGTGCCGATGGCGAAGTCAGGGCAAACGCCTTTTGGAGATATCGCGTCGCGGGTCCAACCTGATTCCGCCTACGAGAAGACTGTTTGGGAGCTAGCCTCCATTCTCTTCGACGATCAAGACTCAGAAGCCTACGACGTCCCTACTACTCAGAAAGCCACGTATGATCATCGCATTCGCAAAGACCGTCTCATCTCGTTCTGGGAGCGACTGTGTGATAATTCGGCAAAGCAAGCTGTCAGCGTAGCACCGAATGCCGAAGAACGCGCCATTGCTCACCTTTCAGCTCACAAAGTCGTCGAGGCTTGCGATGCGCTCGCTCAGGGGAAAGATTTCCGCTTAGCCATTTTGGTGGCGCAGATTGGAGGTGACCAGACGATGCGCGACGACATGGATTCCCAGATCGGCGCGTGGAAAGATCTCAAGGTCCTGTCCGAGATGACCGAACCTATCCGCACTCTTTACACTCTGCTAGCCGGCAACACGTGCGTATGCGAGGGAGAGAAAGGACCGGCAGAAGATCGAGCAAAGACCTTCGTCATCAGTGAGCGCTTCGACATGGATTGGAAGCGCGCATTTGGGCTGAGACTTTTCTACGCTATCCTCCCAGACGAACCTATCGAGGCGGCTGTCGTCAAGTTTGCCAACGATCTTCAGGCCGATGAAGGCAAGAGGCCAACACCGTGGTTCATCGAAGAGGGCACCGGCGTTCCATGGCAGGATCCCAATCCCCACCAACGCGAGGACGTTTTGTGGGGTCTGCTCAAGCTCTTCGCCGCTTCCAAATCCGCCCTCCCAACACCATCAATCGCAGAGACTTTCGCTCCTCATAATACCACTGGTAACCCGATTGATACCCGCCTTTCTTTCCAACTCTACCACGCTCTTAACCTCCGCTTCCCGTCTGTATCTACCTCGGCCTCGTGCCAAGCAGATGCTCTCGCTTGGACTTTCGCCACTCAACTCGACTCCGCAGGCGAGTGGCTTTGGGCCATGTTCGCCCTGCTTCACCTCTCTGCTCCAGACCAGCGACACATAGCCATTCAATCACTCCTTGCACATCATGCTGCAGATGTCGCGACTGAACCTGCCAACGAGTGCTTCCGGACTCTCACCGAGGAACTGAAAGTACCTGCAGATTGGATTTTTGAAGCAAAGGCCCTTTATGCGCGCAACGTGTTACGTGATCACGTCAAGGAGGTTAGCTATCTGGTGAAAGCAGGCGACTGGGAAGAAGCTCATGGCGTGCTGCGGCGAGAGGTGGGCCCGACGGCTGTGATCGAGGAAGATTGGGAAATCCTCCAAGGAGTCCTTGACGCCTTCCAGCCTGGCAAGGACAGTATTCAAGAATGGGGATTAGGCGGCCAAGTCTACGAGGATTATCTGAGCTTGGTCTCTCACACTGCCCGTGGAAGAGAGAAGAAAGAGGCGCTGGGCCGCTTGTTGGGCGCGCTGCCGACGATGGTGCAGAGTGGAAAGGTCGCATTCAGGGAGAGGGTTGCTGTGCAGGAGATCAGTGGCGTTGTGGGGAAGGAGGTACTCGCGATCAAGGAGAAGGTCTGTCCATCCATCCAGAACGGAGCTTACGTGCGCTGTGACTTTGCTAACAGAATGCTAGGGCATGGAGGGTGCACGAGTTTTAGAATTGCCGCTCACCACGGACGCGTATCAGAAGCATACGAAGGAGTTGAGCTTGCAGTATTACAAGGCAGTTATGGCGAAGTAATGGACGATACCCCAGCCACACGACTAATTGGGGACGAAAAGAGGGACTGTTCGATTCGATGCAGCGATTTGCGATACTTGACTTGCACAGGCGCTCGAGATGGCTCGGGAAAAGCGTCCAGTCGGGAGTGAGACGTTCGTGATGCATAGATAGCAAGTACCCTAGCATAGCGGTGCGTTCATGTAGATTAGACATACCCCTTTTTACGAACAATCATCCTAATTCCCTATCCTGTATCGCCACACCGGCACCATCCCCCTTCATCTCCCCCAGCCTCATCCCTTACCACCCACCACACCCCACCCTCCCTCTCCCCTCGCCCCCCCTCCCCCCCCCCTCTTTCCTCCTCACACCCCCCTCCTCCTCATAACCCCCAC
>JAABUK010003929.1_pt1 | contig 24681 bp, 42 predicted proteins | sample 5559141 | NCBI WGS metagenome assembly JAABUK01 (sample SAMN10711869, study PRJNA513367) | rock metagenome | isolation source: Antarctica rocks | place: Antarctica: Victoria Land, Pudding Butte nord | collected 2016-01-03 | reverse complement strand
AATGTGACATGGTCTTGGCCATTGACAGTGTCAAGCTGCATCTGCAGGACCAAGACACTGACCAGCCTCGTGAGGGCGGTGGAGATGTAAAGGTTGAGGATGCAGACCAGTCCTGATTGTGCAAACTGATCCGTGACAGTGTCTTTCTGGATGTATTGCACAGGGCTGAATAGGCAGTCCTGTCACAGACATTGTAATAGATGGCTGCCACGGCAATTGTGGCAAACAAATGCCTATGTTCTGGCAGTCAAGATTCGTTCACACCTGGGCTAGCCTGTTGCTGGGTTGACACAACAAACCTTGTTCTTTGGCAGACAGTGTGTTGTGCTGCCTTTTTATCGTTCTTACGGTCCTTCAGGCTGTACGTGCCAGCTTCTGACAGTTTGCATTTTGTCCGGATATAATTTGGTATGTATACATAGGATGTCCCTGTGGAGTCTGCACTTCAGTGTTTGCAATGCTTTAGGCTGTAAGAAGTTCTTGCCAAGGTGTTTGCTGTCTGTATATGCTTGATGCTTTGCGTGGTGCTTGCATTTACTGACCCAATGTATGCTAGGCTGATGCAGTATTGTCAGCTTATGTACAGGCACAATGGGCACAGAAGCTTCTGGACTTCATGTGAAATCTCTTAGTCTTGGGCTCTGTCTGGCTTCGTCCATGCCTGCTCCCAGCAGCGGATATGAGTATCATGCAAGATCCGTGACCCCTTGTTTTGCCAGTGAATACATCTTGTTTACTCCAGGCATGCTTCCACCAGCAGATACGGGTATCAGAACTCCCTGCAAATTACATGTACTACACTAGGCTGGGAATTGTCCTTGGTGACAGTGCCCGTGGTATGTATGTATGAGGTCCTATCAAGCTCTTAGTCTTTCATGTATGAGACTGATCTAGCATACAGGTATCTTGAGCTGCCATTGACGTGTGATAAAGCAGGCTTACAGGCTAGACTTGCCTCGCTGCTTGTGTGACTCACTCAGTCTTAAGTTGCTCAGGGACATGTCCTGGGTAACGCTGCAGTGATAGCAGTCAAGCAGGCATGCAGGGCACAGTATTCCTGCAGCCTTCAAACATGAAAGTTGCACCATGACAATCAAAATCTACATATACTGTTCATGCTGTATGTTGCCCTGCCAGCTGGTAAATGTGTATGCCCTTAAACAAAGTAATTTCCACTGGGTATAATATTACACAAGTTGATGCAGCTCTTGATTTGAAGGTAGTCAAAAGTTAACAAAATGTCAACTTGCTGCCACAAGTTTGCTGGAACATGTCATCTAGACTACAGAGCATCATGCATCAAAGACATGTCATTTGCGCAGGCATGAGCCGTAACTTGCACACTTATGCTGTCACACTGTCTATTCCATTGTTGAGCACACTGATTTCTGGACTGATGTGCAAGACATCAGTTGGCTTCAAAGGCACAGCTACAGCACATGAGGACTGCAAACCTCCAGGATCTTTTTATCCAGGGCTGCCTCCAATTGCATCGGGATTAGCCTCACCAAAGTTTTTGCACCACTTCTGTGATGGAATTGGTCGTGTGGGAGGCAAAGGCCGTTGCTGCAAGCAAACAGCAGATGTTACCTGCAAGGCAGCAATCATAGCAGTGCAAGCGCTGCCCAAGCATGGCAACACTCACCTCCAGCTTTGCAGAGAGTCTGAAAATGGGTACGGTAATGATAAAAAGGGCTCTGCATGCATCAACATTGTTAGTTCTAAAGTTTTCTGTTCAGGTTGATTTGTCGTAGTGCATACAGAGTCTTACCCGAAAGCGAGTGCGGTATTTCGTCTCCAGTATTTAGGATCAGCCCACCAACCACCAGCTGGTGACCACACGCCTACCAGATCCACAATGCATCAGATCCTTGCAAATATCCTCAGGAGTATACATACGAGAATGGCAAGACCTACCCTTGGGATACGACGCATGACTGTCTCCACCTCCTCCTGCCATGCCGTCAACTGCCTCACCTCAGCAGAAGAAGCTACGATCGGCACCCGAGATGCTCGTTGGATTCGTTTCGTGTTAGCTCGCTTTCGTTGAGTCGCGCTACGGTCGACACGGCGTCAATGCGCTTCTGAAGCGCCTGCACACAGCTCAGACGGGGATTGCCGAGCTTCGGGATCAAAGCAGAAATGAAGCTTGTACTGTCTTCAAAACTTTGACATAGATTGACAACCCGATCAGCGATCGGCTTCGTCACTACACCGTCTGCTACACATTCTGCATCTGGACGCTTCAAGCACAAATCTTGCAGGGGACAAACGCTTGTGCAAGATGGCAGCAAGTCAGCTGCCTAGGCGTATCATCAAAGTATGCGCTTATACACTCCTGTGCTCGATAAACACTGAAGCGCAACTCATAATTGACTAGCTGCTGTTGTACAGGAAACACAGAGGCTGATCAGCGAGCCAGGTGAGCTACTGGCGGTTTGTTGGAAAACACACTTCTGCTCAAGCTGTTGTGTGGTGCTTTGTTGGAACTTGACATGCACTATGTGGCATGCAGCTCCTGGCATCAGTGCTTCTCCCTCTGAAGAGAATTTGCGCTACTTCAATGTCATGATACTTGGTCCTCAACAGTCCTGCTATGAAGGTACGGCGTCAACCTGCTGTCCAGCACCACAGCAGCGTGACTTCTGAACTGTGGCTGTGGCAAACTTACCTGTATTTGCAGGAGGCGCATTTAAGCTTGAGCTCTTTCTACCAGAAGACTATCCTATGGCTGCTCCTAAGGTGTGCATAACCCTCACCAGTCTGAAAGACAACACAGCGCACCTGCACCATTAGAGTTTGCATGTTGTATGCATTGCTTTGCAGTCTTTTGAACATTGGTTGACCATTGGTCAGGCACACAGCTGCAGCAGGCTCTGCAGCTGGCCTTGATCTATGAACTTTTGCTCTTTGTTTTCACCTCCCCCACCTCCTCCTGCTCCACTTGCGTATCCCCATGTGGCAATCAGTTGCATTTGCCAGGTCCGCTTCCTGACTAAGATCTTTCACCCCAACATTGACAAGCTTGGGCGCATTTGTCTGGACATTTTGAGTAACGACCCTCCTAAAGGAAGATGGAGCCCTGCATTGCAGATTCGCACTGTCCTTCTCAGGTGGGACCACTGTCTGTATTGATGTGTATGTATACCCATATTCAGGTGCGATTTTTAACAAAGATATACCATCCGAACATAGACAAGCTAGGGCGGATTTGTCTAGACATTCTAAAAGACAAATGGAGCCCTGCTCTACAGATAAGAACTGTCCTACTGAGGTATGCTATTCAAGTTGGCCTCATACAAACCGTCACTCAGTAGCAAGGCTGCACAGGAATGCTGCATGATCTGCTGTACTCTTGCACTGTTGTTGACAGCGAGTGTTAGACTTTTCCTTATGTAAGATCAGTCAATTTTCTGAGTCAGCTACTTGTCTGAGCCGCAACATCTGTCTATTATTGCATGAGTTCTGCCTTTCTCAAACATTTTTTGGTGATGCAGCATTCAGGCTCTGCTCAGTGCACCAAACCCAGATGATCCTTTGGCAGAAAACATTGCAAAAGAATGGAGAGAAGATGAAGCAAAGGCTATGCAAACGGGTACAATCTGTCAGAAGTCCTGCTGCGCACAGTAACTTTGCTGTATCACGTGACAACTTTTCTGTGTGCTGCTGCAGCCAAGGAGTGGACAAGGTTGTACGCAACATCTTCCTGAAAGCATCTGACTGCAACACCTGTCGCAAGAAAGTCACACGCTACACTCGTCAGCAATTATTGCGGGCTTACACACTAGGCCTGGTGTGTGCAACATGCTTATAATGCATCACTCACCTTGCCTGTGTGATTGTACAACACCAATATTAAGTGCGCAGCCTTTTGCAATCATGCCACTGATACGTAGCAAACCATTTGCTGATGGCCAAAACGTGTGTACATTGACTCCTTGCCACTTGATAGTAGTATCGCTTGCAGCCGTCAGGAAACAGTCCTTGCTGTATGTCGACTTTGTGTAGTTTACCCTTGCATGCATGCGCAGCTCGTTGTAGTGTCCATTTCTGATCTATCATTCAGATCTGCTTGCAAACGCTGCATTGCGCAATGCTGTTTGATGCACTTCACAAGAGTCTTTGCATTAAGAAGGCGTTCTGCTCCAACCAGACTGCAATCTGTGGCCATGCCTCTGCAGCCAAGGGTGCCACAGCATGCAAAGGTTGTCTGCAGTGCACAACATACGCCTTGAAATGACAATGCAGACCCTGAGTCTGGAAGACACACCCATTACAGTCATCACCCTCATGCATGCACTCCTCAACGCTGTGACATAACCAGCATCTGACGAGTAATTTATTCATCATGGACAAAATGACTGTATTCACAAATTTATTGTCGCTTGCCGGAAGCTGGGTGTGGCAGATGGTTGGCACTATTTTGCCTGTCAAGCGAACCACCCATTGCCTGGTTTGAGGGTATTTGCTGCATATTAGGGTGCATGGGGGCCTGGTAGCCTTGTGAATACATTGGCGGCCTAGCGTTTGGGGCAGACTGGTTCATTTGATGACCATACATCACACCATATTGACCGGGCATCACACCGTATCCCATTGCCTGACCATAGGGTCTCATATTGTTTGGCATGTAGCCCATCATCTGGTCAGGAGATCCTGTACAAAGGCAACCAACTTTCCTGAAGTTGCTGCCATGCCTTGCTTCATGTTCCAATCAGCTGTGCGAGCAGTCAACACCGCCAGATACGCTACACAATGCAAGCTTGATGCGTGACAATAGTCAGGCACTTGCAGGGCCACAAGGCGATGGGTGAGTGATGTACCTGGTCCCATCATAGGCATGCCAGGCATCATACCTGGCATCATGCCAGGGACCATGTAGCCTCCTGACATCTGCATGGGCATACCACCCTGCATGGCCATATGTCCGCTGGGCCTACCCCCGGGCATGTGCATGTGCATGCCTTGGGACTGAGCCCACATCTGTTCAGATGATTGCATGTAAGGTTGCCGCCGAGAAGCCATGTGTCCACCTGTATGCACAAAGGTCATTGCCTGTACTGAAGTACAGCCAGCTGTTGCGCCTCTGTCTTGTCCATCCTTTGCAAGAGTACATGCACAGCAGACTAGTGCTGGCTGTTGATCTGTGGAACACCACCTCATTGCGACACACTGCTTGCTGGAAGCATGAGCTGGATAAGCTCACAGTGTTGGCCTGGGCTGATGTCGATACCTGGGCTGATGTCAAAACTACAAGCATGACTCACGCTGAGCTTCTAATGCAGCGTCACAGTGCAGCTCTTAAATCCACCACCAAAGTGAGATTGCTTGTGTCATTGATTGTCTTCAGGCCTTGCTTTTGCTGGCAACAAACAGAATGCAAAGGCACCATTTGCAAGGCACTGTGCCTGTACTGTCAGCCCCGCATATGGTGTATTGGCTTCAAGACAGAGTCTGACCTGAGGGTGCAGGGCTGAGACCCCTACGGCCTTGTGGGCTTGAGGCAGGCCTGCCCTGACTGTTCCCTCTAGATGCAGCATGATGAGAAGCACTCACAGGTCTGGACTGGCGCTCCTCGGCTGAGCTACCCACAGAAGCCTGACTGTGGCTGTGACTGTGGCTGTAGGCTGCGCGAGGCCTGAAGCAGCACACAACTATTTAGTCCAATTGTATCAGTCAAGTCATAGTAACAGAGCAATTTCCAGTGAGGGCAATTTGCAGTGAGGGCAATTTGCAGTGAGGGTGACAGTATGGAACTGGCATTGTTTGCGGCCACAGCATACGAACAGAATATAGTGAGGAGGGAGCAGCAGCAGCACGGCTGTGGGTAAGGTCACTCCAGCGAAGATGAAGGCTACCAGCGGGATACAAGATGACTCCCAGGTTGGAAGAAGCAAAGACATAAGCTGAGCAGCATGGTCAGATATAGCGAGTGGTCAAGCAACAGTCTGGGATCTTTATGTACACAGGCACACAGTAGATCAGAGTGTATCATGCACAAAGACAGACAGGCACACAGCAGAGGAGACAGAACTTTGACACAAGCAACAAAGGTTGATGTGAAGATATGTGATAGGGGTCCAACCTGGGGCCACCGGAGGGCTGTGAAGGGGGCAAGGAGGCTGCAGGCACAGACCCTGGCCCCTGCCCTGCCCCGCCAGGTGGCAAAGCAGAGCCTGATGGCTTGCTGGCCGGGGTGAATGAGGGAGCCTTCACATTCAACTTGAACTCCCGGGCAAATGGGTTCAGCTTTGACTTGGGCGTGCCAGCTGGCTGTGCTGCGCTGCTGTCATCACCCATGGCGCTGCCTGACCATCACACATTGCACATCACTCAACTGCTACTCAACTGCCACACTGCAGGCTGCACATGCACCACAGGCCAGACCTCCAATCTTTCACCACCAAATGTGACTCCAGTCAAATGCCCTTCACGTAGTACAACACAAGTGGCTGCAGCAGGTTTGTTGCGCGAAACAGCTGTGATTGATTGTTGAGTGCGCTGGAGGGGCATCCTCAGGCAGCAAGCAGTGTGCCATCAGCCAATGTACCTGAGGTGCCTGCAGAGTCAGGTCTGACAGCACCAGAAGCAGCAGCACCGCCACCAGAGGTCTCCGCAGCACCAGCAGAAGCTTCTCTGTCAGCTGCAGCAGCAGCTGGTGCAGCAGGCGCGCTGACAGATGCACGGGTTGATGCTGCAGCTGAGCTGGTGGCTGAGCCAGGTGAGGGCTTCCTGGGGGTGGGCCCTGCTGCTGCCCCAAAGAGGTCAGAGTCCTCTTCTCTCAGCGGGTCAGCTTGATCAAGGACAGAAGTCTCAGATGGAGACATGCTGATAGCTGAAGGGCTTATCCGGGGCGATCTGCACAGCAGCAGACATCATGTCAGCTTGTATTTACAGCTGTGCCAATGCTTGTAGTTCAGCATGCCACACAAAGTGCTGCAGATAAAGCTTATACAAAGAAAGCAGGTTATACAGATAAAAGGATCTCACACAGAAGCAGTGCAACACAACAAGGCTGCAGCTGTGCACATCACTGAGCGCTGTGCACATGTCAACAGTCAGATTGGTCACAGACAACGACCAACAGCAGAGCTTCAAAGGCATTTTGAGGTGCTGGAAAGCACAGCTGCGCTGAACAAAATTGCTGCATGTCAGGATACAGTATGTACCGTTGCTGTGCAGCCTTCTTTGCTGCTTGCTGAATTTTGTATTCCTGGAAGCTTCTCAGTGTGCCCGTATCAAATCTGCAAGGCAACAGGTGACATCAGCATGCACCAGACAAACCATGCAAATGATGCAAACCAAGAATCATTGCATGTACAGCACACAGCGCATGAGAGCTACAAAATATGCCTGCAATCATCACACATCTGGCCTGTGTGAAACAGGCCCCAAGTTCCACAGAGAAACGGCATCATGCATGTCACATCAAATGCGCTCCTTGTCAGCCTGCCATGACAGCAAACACCAAAAGCCTGCCAGTGTAAATGCACACCCATGCAGGAGATGAAGATGTGCAATGAAGCAACAAGCATACATCTGACGCAAACTGCAAGCAACAAGCTGCTGGCGACAAGCTGCTGCTGCTGCAGCAATCCTGGGAGCAGCTGCCAATGCATGTCAAGGTGCAATTTGAGCAAAACAGTGCAAGTGCTGCTGCTGCAGCAATCCTGGGAGCAGCTGCCAATGCATGTCAAGGTGCAATTTGAGCAAAACAGTGCAAGTGCTGCTGGTGCAGCAATCCTGGCAGCAGCTGACCATACATGTCAAGGTGCAGTCTGAGCTGAACAGTGCAAGTGGTGATGCAACTCAGCAGCAGCGTCACTGACTTGGCAGAGCCAACGTTGAGGTTGAGGGCTTCCAAGGCCGCAGCATCTGCAATGAGGGGGGAGGAGAGGGGGCTCTTGGCAATGGGGGTGCCATAAGGGGATGAGCGGTCCTTCTTGGACCCAGCCAGGTGGGTGCGCACTTTGTTGTGCTCAGCTCGCATGGACATGTCAATGGGCTGACTGGCGCTGCCTCTGCTGCTGGAGGCTTGCTCCTCATTGTCCACCCTGCACTTACAAGCATGAAGTTGTTCCTGTCGTTATACAAAATCTGTTTTTCCTGAACATAGAGCTCTTTCTTCATCCTAATATCTTGATGACGATAACAAAATATGTTTAAAGCGGCAATGCAAGAGAATAACCCCTGATTGGTGCTTTGGAGGAGACATAGCATGGGTCATGGCTGACCCCAAAGAACTTTGGAGCATCTGATGAGAATCTCAATGGTGAGCTGATAGCGCCTCTGCTGCTGCAGGCTGGCTCACAAAGATCAGCCTTGCTGAAAGGCGTGTACTGGGCCAGGGACACTAGTGGCCAAGGAATTGCTCTAGACAGCAGTTGGCAGTCGCTTGCCCATGAAATGGCTGCTATTGTCTCTGCTTCTGACAGCCAATCTGACGGTCATGCACATGTACATGCACCCAGATACCTGATTATGCAGTGTGAGCAATGAGATGCACCTGAGTTGTCCATGGGATGCCCGGCATGCAGAGTCGCGTACAAGAAGCGACCAGTGCTGGAAGCTTGCTTTTTACTTTGTGAGCAGAGTGCTTCTTGAAACGCAGTGATTTAAAAGCTTCATGCTGGCATTGCAGCTTGCAGCATGTTGCAGATCAGGCCACACTGTTGCTGACCCTTCTGCATATTGCTTCTGTCGCTTTTTCTGTCTGTTGCAGGATGGACGGGATCCCAAATCAGAACTGGTCAGCCCTTTCACCGTGTGGCACAGCATGGCGATCTGGAACGGGCCTTTGCAAACCCAAATGGGTAATCCCAATGGCAAAGTTGTTAACTCCCATTTGGTTGCCAACAGAGCACTGCCTTTCTGGATCCAATCTCTGACACCTCAAGACATGGATCCCATAAGACACGAGAAGATTCTGTTCTTGCAACGCTGTATTGTGCTTACTGCATGTGACTACCACTAGGTGACATGCAGCAGCCAAGCTACACTGACTGAAGACCTGCAGAGCTGTAAGCCAATGCTCCCCAACAGAGTAGGGCATCAGATTGAGCCCCAAAGGGTTGTCCAAATGCTTTGTCACAATTTCTCTAACCTAGGCAGGGAACAGCCAAAGCCATCACAAGAAGCAGTGGCAGAGACTGACCTGTTGGAGGCTGAAAGCAGCGCAACAGTAGCGCCAGCACTGGTCCAGGCAGGCCTGGAAGGAGCAGCACCATTGTTGCCTACACCACTGCCTGATGCAGATTCCCCAAAGGTGTCAGCATTCAGTGCATCATCCTCTTCAGTGGCATCCTCTTGTTCATCAGGTTCAGCAGCATGTGATTGCCTGCCAACTGCTGAGTACAGGTCTTCTTCATCCATCTGCATACCATGATGATGCTACTTAGTGGCAGGAAAGCTGGCCGAGCGTCTGTGGCAAAGCTAAAGCCGCAGCATCTCTGTGCTTCCCCCCCCTGCCATGTGCTGTGCTTTGCTGTACATGACTCCCACGGCATGAACTCAAGTCTTGAGCAAAGAACAATGATGGGAGATATTCCATTTGTGTCTTGAGATAGCAGTACAACAGATTCCTCTTAGTCTGGCACACAGACAGAGCATTGAACAGCATCTCAGGGCTGCAGCTGATATTGGAATCTGGCAATTGATCATCAACATGTGCCTCACAGATCATTATTGCTCATAGACAGATAATTATCCTATCACTTGCCCTCAAACACAGCCTGGATGTGAACAGGTCTTGTACAGTTCTGCGCATGACCAATCAGGAATTGTCCTGAAGTCTTATGTATAGCTGCTGCATGAACTGCCAGCCTGTCTGAGATGCAGATGCCCCAGTGCATACAGCATCGTGCATGCACCACTACATTGGCTTTGACAGGAGGGATGCCCACCCCAGAGTCCATGAGTGCTCCTCGCTCCTCTGCCATATGACGATTAGAAGTTGTGCCCCCCTGAATCTCAGCAGCAAGGCGCTCTGCTTCCTGAACACTAATAGCTGAGGCTCCTTTATCAAGCTTTGTGGTATACAGGTCTTCATTGTAGGAGGTTGCAGTGCCAAATAGTTGCTGGTTGGCTGCAAACTGATCCCACTTGGTGGAGCCTTTGCCCTTGGAAGCGGCATCAGACTCAAGCAGCATGCCACTCAGGTCGTCTGAAGTCTCTGGCGCCCATTTCTGCAACTCCCTCCCAGCTAACCTGCAGGGTGCATTTGCAACTCAATGAGGCAGCTGAAGTGTAGACATGAGGACAATGCAGCCTGCAAGTGTTCAACAGGAACCGCAGAATCGCAAATGCAAAGTCCGTGTCGTGCTGCTGACGATGAAAGCCCTGCCAACAGTCTGACGTTTACACACTTGCACATGCAGTGTATAGTCGAAGCATGTACCCTCCACGCCCTCTGGAAATTGCAGTGTCTGTGCTGAAAGCATCCTCTGCAGGCCTGCTGACATCGTCTGCACCCATGCGAATGTCTTTTGCAGTAAGGGAAACTAAGTCTGTTGATTTGATGATGAGCTCCTTGATAGGCCTTCTTGCTGCTGCACCATCCACTGGTTGTTGCTCAGCGTCCTTTATTAACTTGGCCATGTACAACACTACGTGCAATTCTGAATTTTCGAGCTGAGCTGTATGGAAAATGCCCTGGTATATACCACCGGCTTTTATCTGCAGTGCAAAGAGGCTTGTCCACGAGTCGAACGATCACTTAAAACCATGCCGATACACTGCGCACGGTCGGAGCAACATCGAATCTGCCACGCGCACCTGCACCTCCACGGTGTATCCTACTAGCACTTGGAAAGCGAAAAGGAATCGTTCGTTGAGAGCCGGCGCGGTCGTCGCTGCTGGTGGTGCAAAGCCGATAACTGTTCCCATGACCGGTGCGTTCCCTGCAGACCTGGACGGTTGGATGGGCTGGCGGGAGGATGTCCTTTCCGGCTTGCCTCCTCTGCCACCACGACCTCCAGGTTGTCTGCGGTTATCTCTCGGTATCATGGCTACAAAGCTACAGGCAGGATTTGCTAAATACGTAACCCCCTCAAGTCGGTGCGGACAGTGTCAACATGCGCATCGAGCGACAACAAGATCTGGGCCACTAGACATCGACTAATCAGATCGGCCGTTACTCGCGTTGCACTCCAAAGTGTTGCACCCGTGCGAGCTCGCGAGCAAGCCTTTACTATTAGTGCCCGGGCCAGATTCCACTGCTCTGCTCTCACTGCTCAGTCAGGAGTCAGTCGCAGCGGACCCCATAGGCTGTGCGCCGGACATCACACCGGGGTGCGACCGTTCTCAAACAAGCACACTGCATCTGGCAAGCAAATGAGGACCCAGTTGAGCTGGTCAGACAAAGCGGTAAGCTGATTTGCCTTGTGATCAGTTAGTGCATGTCCAAACTCAACTCGATGGTCAATAGTTTGAACGCTGTAAAGTTGTCTGACATGTGCAGCCTGAAAAGGATGGAGTGAAGGGTGTCTGTTATGATATCGCATTCAAACCAGGTATGTCGTCGTAGAGCTGTGTGCTACTGCAGGAGTTATTGTTTACACGCTGTGTGTGTTGGTGCAGATGGCTCTGAGCTAGTGACTGGAATAGGCAGTCGCGTTTTAGTGTACGAGACAACAGCAGGAGACCTCTTGCATAGCCTTCGTGGTCACAAAGTACAGAAGTCTTGCAGCTTCCCCTTTAGCCAGGTCACTTGCCAACCCGACTGCCTAGCCTTTGTAATGCCTCATGCAGGATGCTGTCTACTGTGTTGCATACTCACATGACAGCAAGAGATTTGCATCAGGTGGCGCTGACAAGACTGTCATCATATGGACCAGCAAGGTAAGTCACAGCTGTTTCAGTCGCCTTGGGTCACTGCTGTTCATTGCCCACCTTTGTATGCTACTGTACCTTGCAGGCTGAGGGTGTTGTGAAATACAATCACAATGACTCTGTTCAAGTCCTGGCATACAATCCACTCAGTCAGCAGCTTGCTTCTGGGACAGCCAGCGACTTTGGCCTATGGTCACCAGAGCTCAAGCATGTGGCAAAGCACAAGGTCAGCACAGCAGTTTCAAGTGTATGCTGCTGGAGTGTCCAATCATGGCACATCCTGTGATGTGCAGTCTAGCCAGATGCTTTAAGCAATGCTATGGCCTGTGATGCTTACATGTCTGAGGTGACTGTTGATGCAGGTATCATCAAAAGTTGTCAGTCTGGCATGGACAAATGATGGTCAATTCCTTGCTCTAGGTCTTTACGATGGACAGATAAGCATTAGAAGCAGAGTTGGGGAAGAGACAGTCACCATTCAGCGCAATGCTCCTGTATGGACGCTGTCATGGAGCCCAGATAAGTATGTTCTCCTGTCCTGTCCTTGCCAATATAACCTGTTCCGCAGCCACAAGCATTGCTGTTCCACTGGGACGATCTGAATGCATGTCATTCTGCTCATGTGCATTCACCCTTGGCATTTAACGCATAAGGGGACACTGCTATGATTGCAAGTGTCAGCTCGGACTCTGAAACTGTCTAAATCTGCAGGGAGCAGTCTGACGTACTGTCAGTAGGCTGCTGGGATGGCACTTTGTCTCACTACTCACTGTCTGGGGAGCCTGTTGGCACAGAGCGGCAGTTGGGGTTTGACCCTTGTTGCGTCTCCTATATGCCAAGCGGTATGCATTGGTTGTGCAACTCACCAAGTATTTCAAGGCCAGCATCAATGGGATCTGCTGCTGTAGCAATGTCAGCATGCATACGCAGGCGCATGCTGCATACTACACTTGCCATGTCATGTTGGCTGTGCTTATTGATTGTACAAGCTGGCAGTTCTGCTCCCTGTGCAAAACAATAGACACCTACTGCCAGCGCCATGGAAGCAGCTCCATGTTTCAACCAGTGTGACATGCAGGTGAGTTCATCTGCATAGGCGGCACTGACTGCAAAGCCACTCTGTGCACAAGTGATGGCACGATGCTATCAACGCTTGCAACTCGTGGTGGCTGGGTCTGGTGTGTGTCTGGTCATCCAAAGAAGAACTTTGTGGCTGTGGGCAGCGAAGATGGCAGCATTGCTGTGTATCAGCTGCTGTTCTCCACTGTGCATGGGCTCTATCATGACAGATATGCTTTCAGGCAGGATAGTCGACAAGCTGCTGCTGCTGTGCATTGCACATTGACTTCCTGGTGATGCCTGATAGACATGTTGCCGTAATTCTGTGAACTCATAGTTGTGCATGTGAGAGCTTCACCGCATTGCCGTTTAGTCAACCTGACACTTGCTTTGCCTGCAGATGTTGGCACCTCATCAGACAAGCACACAGTTGACAAATGACCCTTTGGACTCTCTCTTGCAGTCCAAAGAGCTAACTGTCAAATGTGCGCATTTCTCACATCTTTCCGGGCATCCTTGTGTTCCTGTTTTCTGGGCAGAACATGTACATGGGTGCATCAGGTGGCCTCACACCTGCTGTTTTTGGTGCATGCTGCAGGGAGCACATGACAGACGTGGTCATACAGCACTTGACAACAGAACAGAAGGTCCGCATCCAGTGCAACGACTACGTCAAGAAGCTGGCTGTTTACAAAGACTGCCTCGCCGTACAGCTGCCAAAGCACATCACAGTGTATCAGTTGACAGCTGGAGCAGATGCAACTGACATGCAATACAAGCCTGTGAACGTCATAGAGCAAGAGCTTGAATGTAATCTGCTGGTGGTGACAGCTCACCACCTCACTCTCTGTCAGGTATCCCACCTGCTTTCTCATGTGTCGAAGGGGCTACATCACTACTGACAGACTTTGTCAGGAGACTTTATCGATACTGCCCAGATGATGTGTGTTCTTTTCAAAGTCTGAGAGCATCTGCAGCGCTGCATTCCTGCAGCAGTTGGTCATGTGCTTTTCTGGCCTTGTGGCCAGTGCTGGAGTTGTTTGAAGCTGTTGAACAGGCCTTTGGCAGCAAATCTGCTGCCCACCCCAGATCTTCTGCGTTGTGTGCAGGACAGGAAGCTGCAACTCTATAGCTTTGAAGGCGTCAAGACTCGTGAGTGGGTGATGGAGAGTATCATCAGGTGATGCATGTCACATGCAGGCATACCTGGTGCATGTCTCAGAGTATCCGATCTGCTGCTTACCTCCCAAACCTGGTGTGTACATACGTGCAATCCTGTGTGCAAGCGTGGCTCATTTTACATGGTCCTGGCGTATGTTGACAGTCAAGTGATGCAGATGTGTTTGAGCATGACAGTGCTGACTTGCGCACACAGGTACATCAAGGTGGTTGGGGGACCAGCCGGCCGGGAGGGACTTCTGCTAGGCCTCAAGGATGGCCAAGTTGTCACCATCTATGTCGACAACCCTTTTCCCATACCTGTGGTCAAGCACCATACCTCCATCAGGTAAGATGGAGGCATGCCCTGCTTTGCACAAGCTTTGCCCTCCATTTAGAAAAGCCCTTGAGCAATGCAGAAGCTGGCATTCACATCTTGTGGCAATCTGAGTACTGTCAAGCGCAGCAAAAGCACATTTTCATGTTGTTAAGCAGTCACCAAGCAGACATGCACGCACCAAGCAGATGCAACTCAAGCACAGGGTCTGCATGCATCAGCCACCTCAGATAAGCTGCCTTTGGCGTAGGCAGTGCTGCGGGAGATAAGCCTATGCGTGAGTGACCTTCGAGTTCATAATCTTTGTTGCCTGCAGGTGTCTGGATCTGAGCAGCAGCCGTGGGAAGCTGGCAGTGGTGGATGACAACAACACAGTGCAGGTTTACAGCATGCACACCAAGGCCTTGCTCTCCCAAGACAAGAATGCCAACAGCGTTGCCTGGAACACAGAGTTTGAGGACATGCTGTGCTTCTCTGGTGGGGGCAAGCTGTCTACCAAGACAGCCAGCTTTCCTCTACATCAACAGAAGATGCAGGTCAGCCTGCCAAAGCACTGGACGAGCTTCACAGCATCTTGGACATGCTATACCAGCATGACACCCAAGCAAGCTTGGCTCAAAACAACATAGGCTGCGCTTACTGGGAAGTTGTGTGTCTGCGCTGCAATACGCAAATATCATCTGGAACAAACATTTGTTGCATGCGCACAAGTATGGCAGCAGCTTAACGCAACTGATTCAGCTGGGCAAATTTCTGGTGCATTCATGTACTGCATTTTCCCCATACAGCAGCATGCGTCAGATGTGCGGCATCTTGCAGCCATGGTTTGCATATTTCTTTCAACAAAATTCATGCCAAGTTTTTGCAAGTTTTTCTGTGGAAAACCTGCCTGCATTTGCAGGGGTTTGTTGTGGGGTTCAAAGGCTCTCAAGTCTTCTGTCTCCACTACAACAGCATGCAAGCTTTGGAGGTGCCGCAATCTGCTTCCATGCAAGGCTACCTCGCTGCAGAAGACTGGCAGAATGCCTACAAGGTTGACATTCTCCTCCTTGTTAACTCTCTTAACAGAAGCTTGTGCTCTACAGCTGCACTGCTTCTCTATTTCAGCAAGCCAGCTTGGACAGTTCAGCACTTGTTCAAGCTGCAAACCAGCCAAACACAGCCTTATTCATCACATCAACTATAGTCATCTAGCTTGATTGCAGATTCGTTCTGTAACACATAGCAGTGCATGCTTTCCTGATTTGAGTCGCAAGACCAGTAGCAGGCTGTGGACAGTGCAGCCAGCCTGCCTACAGCTTGCATCTCAATCAATGTTTGATCAGACACTGCTTGCAACGCAGGCATGCTGTGATGCGTTGGCGCTTCCATGGTCCAGGCACTGCCTGCTATCAGTCCAGCTTGTCACACAGCGCCACTGCCCATATCGAGCAGCACAACCAGTCCAGCTTTGTAATCTCAGTCAAGCTCGTGACTCAAAGACATTGCACAGCACCATCTGCAGCTGACTGCTGGCTTCACCCAGGGCAACAGGCTAGTCTTGACTGCAGGCGGCTTGTCTCGGGGTGCCTGATGTACAGTGGAGTGCACTTGGCCACGCAGCTCTGCAAGCCTTGCAGCTAGAGGTAGCCAGCAAGGCGTTTGGGCGCATCAAGGACACCTGCTACCTGCGCCTGCTGCATCAAGTGGAGCAGGCACGCAAGGCTGGCCAACCAGCTGCAATCCTCATGGCAGATGTTCTTGCCTATCAGGTATGCTGGCACACAGGCCAATCACTCTCCCCCAACTTTGGATCAACTGACGTATGATTCAATGTTGCCATGATCTGCAGTCGGCAGCATGTGGAATGCGCTGACATGCATGCTCTAACAGTCAAGGCTGAATGCACACTTGCATCTGTACGACCGCAGTTAGTCCCTGCGCTGGCTTTTCACATTGATGGGACAAGCTGACATGCAAAACGAGAGGGTATGGATGTTTCTGGGCTAATGATGGAGCCTGCCTGGGTCTTACACAATCATGTGGTCATGACAGGGAAGGTATCAGGAGGCTGCTGGTGCATATGCCCAAGCAGGGGCGGTGCACAGGGCCATGGACATGTTCAGTGACCTGCGTCAGTTTGCTGAGGCCAAAGCCTGGGCTGAGGAGTGGGAGCGCACCAAAGACTCAGAAACGGTGTCAGTTTCAGTTGGGCGCTCACCAGGGCAGGCAGGGCCGGTCTCTCAGAACCTGGTGCAAAGACAGGCTGAGTGGAACGAGGAGATGAAAGACTTCCAGGCTGCTGCTGATATGTACATGCAGGTGCTGGCAGCACTGCATGCCTGCAAATGCAACACACACCTGTCTTGCAACTGGGTGTGAAGTGTGTTGCACGAAGAGCACATGAGGAGCACAGCTGCATGAAAGGTCGTGTGTGATTTGTGATTGACGGAGATGCCCAACACTTGGACAGGCTGTTGTTACTCGATCAAATTTGTTATACATCGCTAGCACTTCCCTTGAGCAGTGCCACACTGCCTGATGCCTAGTCCCAATGCACACAAGTTACAATGGCTCACAGCAGGATAGGACATCTGCCCTTGTGAGTGCATACCTTCTGGTGGACGGTCGGACTGCTTATTGGCTTTGTACTGACTCTGCTTGGCAAATCCGAGAGGGTGTCTCATGCAAAGCCCATGACCTGCAGGCCAAGAAGTTTGACAAGGCTGTGGCCATCATGGGCCGCAATCAATGGTGGGACAAGCTGAACCTGGTGGTGGGGCAACTGCAAGGGCAGGAGCCTGCAGAGAAAACAGCCCTAGCCATGTGCGCGGCTTTCTTCAGGAGAGCTGGCCAAACTCAGTTCGCCAAGGAAGCTTATGTCAAACTGCAGGATCATCAGGTCAATTCCCACGGGTCTCATTGCAGCCAGACATGGTGACATGCTTGCACGCCTGCCCATAAATGCGCGTGAAGAGTGCTGTGTCAGGGCTTCACTGCATGCTGCCTGAACAGCAACGCCTTGGGCCGAACAAGCGTCCTTTCTTGACAGTCCAGCTCATCACCTTGAACAATGTACGCAGTGTAAACCTGTCATAGCAAGATGCTGCAGACTTATCTACAGGATCTGAAACTGCCTGCCCATCACCTTTCTTATGCTGGTTGCCCATGATTACGAGTGTGAATGCGTGATTGGCGGTTCTGATCTGGGTATAATCTAGCACAGTCCAGGACAATAACCTATTGTTGCAAGGATGTGACAAAGCAAACATTGGTTGTTGCATGTGAAGCAGGCACTGGCAGAGCTTGCAGTGGAGGCTGAGAGGTGGGAGGAGGCTTGCCAGCTGGCAGCAGACCACCCAGACCTGGCACAGACTGTGTGCCTGCCCTGGGCAGAGTGGCTTGTTGCCAGAGGTAGCTTCCAGGAGGCGCGCCTTGCCTACAGGTACTGCTCACCCCCAAACTTTGACCTGTTGCTGCTGCTGCTGCTGTCGCTGATTTGCTTTGTGAGGTGCATAGGCATCCTGTGAGAGAGCATGGTCAGTGTTTGTCTGGCTGCTTGTGCAAGAGGTGCAGTAGTAGCTAGCATGCTGGCAAGGCTGACTTGCGCCAAGACGGTTCGCAATGTGACCCACAAACCTAGAACAATGACACACAAGACATTACACAAGGTGCTCACGGCTCTGTTGTATGCTGATCTTGGTTTGGCCATGTGGTCTGTTTGCATGCAGCTTCTTTGCTTTGTGGCGAGAATCTACCTGAAAAACTATCGTGAACGCGTGCAGGCAGGCTGGCCATTGGCAAGAGAGTGAACGCATTCTGCAGCAGCTTGTTGACAATGCTGTGACGCAGCACCAGTACTCCCTTGCAGCCAGCTTGCATCACCAGCTTGCCATGGAGGCCCTTGATGAGGTACACACATCTCTGACAATGCTTGTACTATGCACCAATGCCGTCCGCCATGCACTCCATCATTGATCACGGCAATGCCAGCAGCCCTTGCTCATACTGCATGCTCATACTGCATGCTCATACTGCATGCTCATACTGCATGCTCACACTGCATGCTCATACTGCATGCTCACACTGCATGCTCATACTGCACGCTCATACTGCGTGCCTAGGCTATTACTGCTCTCCAGTGCTCCTGCTGTGCTGGCGCTGAGAAGTGTGCCCCTTCCCTAGCTCTGTTTCAGCGATCATGCATGCATCCTGCAGCTTCAAGCTGCTGCCAGACATTGATGCTGCTGGCGGCCTCTGCTGTACGGCTGGCCATCGTTGGTGATGTCAACCACCAATTGTGTTGCTTCCTGTGCTTGCAACCCTTTGTTCAACATAGTGAGGCACTTGCTGGGTCACACGCTTGGGGCTTTGCATCTGTGGACAGCATGTGAGTGCAGCCATGCCACATGGCTCAACACCATTGAATCCTTCTCTCCCAGCATACTCCAGCAACAAGTATGTTGCCCTGCTGTCACCAGCACAGCCTGGTGTGCCACAAAGCAGGCAAAGCATGCAGACATCTCCAGTGTTGCCGTCACAAAAGATCCCCCTGTTACCCATCAACATTTTGTGTGTCCCAATGTGGGTGACACCAATCCACATGCTGCTCATGTGAGATGTGCTAGCCACAACAAGAGTCATCCAGGGGGCATCTCAGGACCTGTCGAACCCTTGGGGACAATACCGACTTCTAACCTTGGTACAATGACATGACAAGATGCTTGCATGTTCTGTTGGCATGCAGGCACCATCAACAAGCGGCGCGGATGCAGATGGTGACAGACTAGCCAGGCATGCACAGCTGTACCAGCAGGCAGAGCTGTACTATGCCTATGACATGATGTACAAGTCAACAACCTGTCCATTTTGTACTGTCTTTGCCACCACGCTCTTCAACGCGGCGTGTTTCCTGCTCATGCGCCTTCCGCAAGTATGCCCCTCAACTTCCACAATGGCATGATGTTCTGAATGTGTCTCCATCCATCCCATGCATCGTTATGATGTATGCTGACCGGGCTGCATATTGTAGCTTGTTCACAGCAGAGCAACCTGACTTGTGCAAGTCAAACTGCCTTCCTGACTAGCAGCTGCTTTGCGCACAGATGAGATGCCATTGCCAAGGCTTGCAGATGCATCAGCAGCAGCTGGTCATAGCTTTGCTGACTACAAACAGTTGTTGCTGGGAAGTGCCTGCCATTGATTAGCAACAGCAGCAGCAATGCCCCTCAGCAGTGTGAACCCACCTCAGCGTCAGTGTAATGCACACACTCACAAGTTTTGCAATCTGACAGCATGTATGTGTGTGTGTGTGCAGGAAGGCACAAGGAAATTACCTGGCATAAGCAGAGCAGTGGTTCTGCATGTGTGCGCCCAGCAAGCGCAGCAAGTACAGGCTTTCAAGCTAGCACGCTGGGCTCACATGCAGCTACAGACACTGCGCGTCCCGCCCTCTTGGCAGGTATCTCAATCCTTGTCTCAACACCACAATGGGTGCAGTTTTGCCTCAGAGCTTCATGCAGTGCTGATGTGAAAAGCAATGCAGTGCAGGACCCGTGTGCTGGCAGGTTTCGATACACGTGGTAGCATGACAACAATCTTGTGGTGGTTGTCAGCTGAGTTTGCTCATGGCCCTTAAGCTTTCTGGCTGCAATGTGCAATTGCAGAAGATGATGTCTGCAGGATTCAATAGATCTGGCTGGTGTACAATTGAGAGGCAGCCCTTTCACTGACGCTGAGGAGGTGTTGCCGACCTGCTACCGCTGTGGATCCAGTAACCCATTGGTCAATGCACAGGTCAGCAGCCATGCATCCCCCTTAGCTAAAGCCTGTTCGGTTAAAAAGCTTTCAATATCTTTTGGCATAACCTATGCACTCTTCCCTGCAAGCCTCTGCATTGCTGCTGGAGACTTGTGACATTGCACCACTTGCATTGGCCCATGCTGAGGTCGCACTCAGACAGCAGAGCTCGGGCATGCTCAGGATGTGGGCAGCTGCTTCCCAGCATGTGCTGTCCAGCGTGATTGCTTGTGCTGCAGGGCGACGTGTGCAACACGTGTGGAAATGGTGTTGTGAGATCATTCCTCACCTTTGAGCCTCTGCCGCTGCTGCAGTTCCAAGTAGCATCACACATCTCAGATGACCAGGTACAGTTTTTCTGACGTCACAGTTGTGTTCGTGCCATGATCTAGTCAGGCATCCAATGCACATGACCTGAGCTTGTCAAACGACACCACACATTGAAATGGCATTCTGGTATGTGCAATCACTGCTTGCATTGAAGGTAGCGCCAGTGCAGCCATCATGCCTATCATCTGGCAGACTGTTTGCAACATTGCAGCCGCATAGAAGCGTGTTCAGCGTCAAGCCCATTGGTTTGCTACCTTTGACAGGCTGCAGCTTTATTGGAGCAAGACCCAAAACCCCATACGTCACAAGGGGGGTTGGGGGCAACCATGGATGGGGGAGCTGATGTGCTGCAAATAGAAGATTCAGGAGATGCACTGGACATAGATCTGGATGATCCCTTCCAGGCGCAGATGCTGGACATCTCACAGCCGATTGTGGCCGATGAGGCTATGCTCAAGCTGCTGAAGCAACAGGTCAGGCATACATTGTGTGCATGCTATGCTCAAGCTGCTGAAGCAACAGGTCAGGCATGCATCGTGTGCACGTTATGCTCAAGCTGCTGAAGCAACAGCTTAGGCATGCATTGTGTGTGTGCTATGCTCAAGTTGCTGAAGCCACATGTCAGGCCATGCAATGTGTTGTGTGCATGCTACGGTACACGTTTGCAGACACAGTTCATGTTGCAACTTCAACCTGTCAATGCATATGTGTGCTTCATGACGTTGCTCCTCTTGCATGCTGTCGGCAGCACAGCAATTGCAGGCAAGCAGCAGCAGGTCTGACACACGATGTCAACTTGCTTCAGGAGGTCATCATCCGACCAGGCAAACAGGGGGCACAAAGATGCCACTACTTCAAGGTCATGGATCCATCGACTCCAATCTGTCTGGCGCCATGTGGTCACTTTTATGAAGAGGATGAATATGAGATGCATGTGTTGGAGCATGGGTCAGCTCCATTCTGCAGCTCTCAGAGCAAAGCCCAACAGTGATCTGCTGATTTGTTTGTGAAACATATGTTTTCACCTGAGATCGGTACTAACAGTCCTGCAGAGGTCATGTTTCAGGTCCTGTTGTAGCAGTCAGTGTTCATGCGATTCCAGCAATGACATGACTTGATGGACCGTACACATTCATGTCAAACTTTGCGACCATGGCTAGGGGATCTACAGGCCATTTATTGCCCCAACAGAAGCTTTTAGGCAGCGTAAGATCAGTCAAATGTCATATAGTCCTAGTCAGCTGAGTCATCTAAATGGCATTAGAAAGCATAGTAGTGTTGTCGAGGTTCAGTCATAATGGACGTGCTGCCAATCACTCATTTTGTAACCACAAGTGAATATATTATCTATACAGGAGACACTTCACCCGGAAAACTTGCAGCTGTAAGACTTCATTACATATGGCAGCTGACTTTCTCATGTTAAGCTGGCATTAAAGAAATTTCTTGCCAGTGTCAGCATCAACAGTGGTCAAGGTATCAAAAACGCTTTGGCCCGGGACAAAAATCACCTGTGGACAGGTTCCAATCACGTATTACTTGTGCATGCCCTTTTGAGCTCGCAAAAATGGTGTGCAGCTTCCCATGCTTGACAAACCTAAGAAGCTCAGTTTGGTTTCGGAGCAGACGGCAACATGTCGACGACCTACTAACAAAATAGTGACGTTGACTGCACGGTCCGATCGATACAGCCGGCTTATATCCAAGTGCAACCGCGGACTACATCAGCAAGCGCCAAAATCCGACCTACAGCGGGTTTGGTTGCATTGGCTGCCTTGCTCAGCTCAGTGAAAGCCCATGCGGCGAGCATCCTGCCACGGACGCTTGCTCTGGGTGCTGCGCCAGGAGGCTGCTGCGGCGTCCGCGTACGAGCAGCAGATTTACACAAATCGTTCAGCCGGTTGGCAAGCTAGTCCTGCTGGTAACATACCGTTGCTCTGTGGAGTCGGCTCTGCTTGCCCAGACCGTCACAAGGCTGTCTGACTGCAGGTGGTCTGCCATCGACCTCGGCATCTGACTTGGCAAATGTATCTGTGGATGTTTTGCCATTTAGAACGTTTTGTTCTGGTGTAGAGGCGTCAAACTCAGCACAAACAGGTAGAGTCTTCCTCAGGAAGTGAGCTGCACCTGACTCTTCCCCCGGCAGTTTCTGCACACAACTCATATCCTATACCCCCTTTGCTGCAGGTCAACTGGACACAAGCCAATTTATCCATAATGGCACTGAGTACTCGTTTGAAACAGGCAAACTGGCACAGCTGTCAGATGGATCCAGCCTGGTCAAATTTGGCAATACCTGGGTTCTTGCTGCTGTCACTTCCTCAGATGGCTTCAGGGTGCAGGAGCGCATCAAGCCCAATATCACTGTAAGACAATCAGTGCAGCATCTGCTTCAAGCTGTGTCAGTGCTGTGAGAAATGCGATGCGCCTATCACATGTCTGACCATTCTCTCACATCTGTGTCATGACTCCCTTGCAGCCATGTCTAGATTCAGGATGGTGATGCATGGCAATGCAAGTGCTGCTGGTCGCTACACAACATGCGTTCAGTATGCTTGTCACCTTACGGTACTGGCATTAGCCGCATCCAGATCTGACTGTTGTACTGTCATGCATGGGTGGTCAGGCATGTCACATGTCACTTGCTATCATCGCAGTGTAAAGACAAACTCAGCATTCTCCCAGTTGGTGTCTGTTGACTGCCCTGTTGAGTCTCAAAGACATGGAAAGTAAATTGATTGATTGACTGGGGCTTTCCATGCTTGTAGGTGGAGTACAGGGAGCCTGTGGCGTCTGTAGGCAGAATGCCAGGGGGTCGTGCAAAGATAGAGGGTGGGCCCAATCAAAGTGAAGAGGAGACAGCCCTGCTCATAGAGAAAGCCATTCTGCCTTTGTTTGCCCCTGGATTTACCCAAAATGTCACAGTAAGCTCAACCGCCACAACAGAACACAGCCCAACAGCACTATGCTTGGAGCCCAGTCAAACGCTGTGGCTGGTGTATGGCTCACGACTCTGCCACAAATCAACACAGCTCTGTGCTTTGAGCCCAGTCAAAGGCTGTTGTTGGTGTGTGTGGATTCATGACTGTGACCATGTGGCCACTACCCCGGCCCCCTTGTGTCGCTTTCACTCGTAGCTCAACTCTGGCTGTACGGACATGCACGATGCCAGAGTGTCATGAACAACTTAAAAAGCTTTTGCACCATGTTGCACATTTGCATGTCCAGCAGCACAGCACTCAACTGCATGATCTGCTTCACAGCTGCCACAGCTTTTATGTTGTAATGCAAAATGTGCTTTGCACCCAGCCTAATTCTGTCATGCAGCAGCCATCGGCCAAAGCAGTTGTGCTGTGTAGCTTGCAACATGTGCAGACAAGAGACCATGCATGACATCAATCAGCCAGGCATGCATGTAACACCCCTTGGCTTGTGTCAAATTGTGGTGATATGGAAGTGGACTGACTTTCAAACGTGCGTCCAGGTGACAGCCACTGTATTGTGTTCTGATGGAGCTGTGGCAGCAAGCAGCGTCGCGCTGAATGCTGTGTCAGCTGCTCTCATGTGCTCGGACATCCCTTGGGAGGGGCCCTTGGCAGCAGTGCAAATAGCCCATGATGCGTCAATTGGTGATGCTGGACAGACTACTATCCAGCCCACCAGTGAGCAGCTGTTGGGCTGTGGCCTGAGTGGTCTTTATTTGGGAACAGCAGACACAGCTCTGCTGGCAGACTTCCAGGTAGCCTCTCTTGATGATTGTCTTCAGAAGATGTTACTGTTGCAAGACTGCAAATTGCTCATGCTTCAGACACACCTTTGATTTTTGCGCTTTGGCTGCTTCAATCTTGCATGTTGTTTGACACTTTCAGACTACTGGTCCAATGGTCATGGTTGGCCCCAAGACCTTGAAATCAAATGAATGAATGAATGCACCATATACCTTCATAAACAGATGCCGTTTCATTACCCTGCACAGTGGATTTAGTCCGGTGACAGCCTGTCTCACTAAATCAGGCTGCTCACCACAGCACTCAGCTCTTTGACACACACGTGAAGCTAGTTTGTGCTCGGCAGGGGAGGGAAGTGTCCAAGAAAGCCATGAGGTCAGCGCTGCAAGCAGCTCAAGCAGCAACACAGCAGATCCTGAGATCCCAACAGAAACTAGTGAGTCAACAGACATCTGCCAAGCC
>JAABUK010003928.1_pt1 | contig 24682 bp, 22 predicted proteins | sample 5559141 | NCBI WGS metagenome assembly JAABUK01 (sample SAMN10711869, study PRJNA513367) | rock metagenome | isolation source: Antarctica rocks | place: Antarctica: Victoria Land, Pudding Butte nord | collected 2016-01-03 | reverse complement strand
AGCCGCCAGGACCCAAGACCATCGCCAGAGGACTCGCAAAGCTCGATGCCATCACCGACGGATGGCGCCTTAATCATTCCGCACATGTGCGACACCCGTAGCCCGGAGGGAGAGGGAGCAGGACGTGCTCCCGCCAACACGGCAAACGTCCTCGAGGTCGGAAACCTCCACGTCGCGTTCGACCTTCCAGACGGCCCCCGGACCGTCGTCGCCGGAGTCGGCTACAACATCCCCTCCGGCCGCACCCTGGGCGTCGTCGGCGAAAGCGGCTGCGGCAAGAGCATGACCGCTCTGGCTCTGATGGGCCTGGTTCCCCGGCCCGGCCGCGTCACCGGCAGCATACGGTTCCAGGGGCGCGAGATCGCCGGGCAATCGGCCGCCGACTGGCAGGCGATGCGCGGCGCACAGATCGCGATGATATTCCAGGACCCGATGTCCGCCCTGAACCCGACCATGCCCGTCGGTCGTCAGATTGGCGAAGCGCTGGTGCTGCACGAGGGCGTGGCCTGGCCCACCGCCCTGGACTGGGCCGCCGACCTGCTGGACAAGGTGGGCATCCCCGCCGCCCGCGAGCGCGCCCGCGCCTATCCGCACCAGATGAGCGGCGGCCAGCGCCAGCGCGCGATGATCGCGATGGCCCTGGCCTGCCGCCCGGCCCTGCTGGTGGCCGACGAGCCGACCACGGCGCTGGACGTGACGATCCAGGCGCAGATCCTGGACCTGATGCTGACCCTGCAGCAGGAGACCGGCGCCGCCATCCAGTTCATCAGCCACAACCTGGCCGTCATCAGCGAGCTGGCGCACGAGGTCGTCGTCATGTACGCCGGCCGCGTCGTGGAGCGTGCCCCGGCGGACGCGCTGTTCGCTCAGCCGCTGCACCCCTACACCGCCGGGCTGATCGCGACGCTGCCGGACCCGGCCCGGCGCGTGGCGCACCTGCCCGTCGTCGCCGGCGGCGTGCCCGACATGGGCGCCAAGGTTCAGGGCTGCCGCTTCGCCCCGCGCTGCCCAAAGGCGATCCCGGCCTGCACTGAAGCGGAGCCGCCGCTGGAGGAACACGCGCCGGGCCGCTGGGCCGCCTGCATCCGGGTGGGCGCATGACGCCGAAAACCTTCGGCACCCGCACGTCATTGCGAGCCGCTTGCAGCGCGGCAATACAGGGGCGGCAAGGGCGGTGCTGGCGGCCTCTGGATTGCCGTGGCGCTACGCGCCTCGCAATGACGTGTGGGCCGCAAACCGGTCAGGGTCCGGAGCGTTCGGTATGACGCCACTGCTGGCCGTGGAGGGTGTGAGCGTCCACTTCCCGCAGGGTGGCGGCCTGTTCAGCAAGCCCCGCGTCCTCCGCGCGGTGGAGGACGTTTCGTTCCACGTCGCCCCCGGCGAGGCCCTGGCCCTGGTGGGCGAGAGCGGCAGCGGCAAGAGCACGCTGGGCAACGTCGTCGCCGGCCTGCGCGAACCGACGCGGGGCACCGTGCGGTTCGAAGGACGGGCGCCGGACGGGGCCAGCCGCCGGGCGATCCAGGTGGTGTTCCAGGACCCTTACGGCGCGTTGGACCCGCGCATGCCGGTGTCGGAGATCATCGCCGAGCCTCTTCGCATCCAGCGCATCGGCAGCGCCGCCGACCGCCGCGCCCGCGCTGCCGAGCTGGTGGAACAGGTCGGACTGCCGCGTGACGCCCTGAACCGCTACCCGCACGAGTTCAGCGGCGGCCAGCGCCAGCGCATCGCCATCGCCCGTGCCCTCGCCCCCGGCCCACGCCTGATCGTGGCGGACGAGCCGTTGTCGGCGTTGGACGTGTCCATCCAGAGCCAGGTGCTGAACCTGATGCGCGACTTGCAAGCGGGGCACCGTGGGCAGGGCTTGGCCTACCTGTTCATCAGCCATGACCTGGCCGTCGTGCATCACCTGGCCGACCGGGTGGCGGTGCTTTATTTGGGCCGGCTGGTGGAAGTTGCGGCTCGCGACGCCTTGTTCGCCCGACCGGCGCACCCCTACACCCAGGCGCTGCTGGACGCCGTGCCCCGCATCGGCCGCCGCCGGGCGCGTGGCGCGGCGATCCGGGGCGAGATGCCAAGCCCGCTGGCCCCGCCGCCGGGCTGCGTGTTCCACCCGCGTTGCCCGAAGGCACAGGCGGTGTGCCGGACCGACCCGCCAAGGCTGCGCGAACTGGCGCCGGGCCAGGCTGCAGCGTGCCACTTCCCGTGGTAAGGGTGGACCGCGCCACCTCCCTCTCCCTCCGGGAGAGGGTCGGGGTGAGGGAAACGGCCAGCATCAGCCCCTCCCGCAGCAGCGCCGCACTCGTCCGGGAGAGGTCCATGCGTGCGGCTTCCCTCACCCCAACCCTCTCCCGGAGGGCTACGGCATTCACACATCTCTTTGCCCAACAAGGAAAACAAGGACTTACAAATCGAACCACCTTCGAGAATATCTCGATACCGGATCGCATAGAGTGTTGTTTTGCCTGCTGTTCCCTTGTAGATGCGCGAATTGCCGAGTTTACCGGAACAAGATGTGTGAATGCTGTAGCCCGGAGGGAGAGGGAGCAGGCACCCTTCCCGCAATGACCCGCTTCATCCTCAGCCGCCTGCTGCAAACGGCCATCGTCCTCCTGGTCATGTCCTTCGCCATCTACTGCCTGATCGGCCTCATGCCCGGCGATCCCATAGACCTCATGATGGCCAGCAACCCCGGCATGACGCCAGAGGCTGCGCAACGGCTGCGCGCGATTTACGGCCTCGACCAGCCCCTGGTCTTCCGATACCTGCACTGGCTGCAGGCCGCCCTGCAGGGCGACCTCGGCTACAGCCGCGTCCATTCCCGTCCGGTGCTGGAGGTGATGGGGCCGGCGCTGTGGCAGACCACCAAGCTGATGCTGGGCGGCTTTACGCTGGCCGTTGTCCTGGCCCTGGCCCTCGGCACGCTGGCGGCGCTGCGGCCCGGCGGCTGGGTGGATGGATTGGTCAGCGTGCTCGCGCTGGCCGGGGTGTCGGTGCCGGTGTTCTGGCTGGCGCTGGTGTTCATCCTGGTCTTCGCCGTCAACCTGCACTGGCTGCCGGCGGGGGGCACCGCGAATGTGGGCGATGGCGGCTGGGCGGACGTGCTGCGGCACCTGGCGCTGCCGGTGCTGACCCTCGCCTTGTCCACCGCCGGGCAGTTCGTACGCTACGTCCGCGCGGCGATGGTGGACGTGCTTCGGATGGACCACATCCGCACCGCCCGCGCCAAGGGCGCCACTGAACCGCGCGTCATCCGGGCCCATGCCCTCCGCAACGCCATGATCCCCGTGGTCACCGTGGTCGCCCTCAGCTTCGGCACTCTGTTCGGCGGCGCGCTGATCACCGAGACCATGTTCGCCCAGCCCGGCATGGGCAAGATGATCTACGACTCCATCCTGGGCAACGACTTCAACCTGGCGCTCGCCGGCCTGCTGTTCGCCACGCTGGTGACGCTGGCGAGCAACCTGCTGGCGGATCTGGCCTATGGCTGGCTCGACCCGCGGATCAGCCTGAAATGAGCGTCGCCATGACCGCCACCGACGCCGCCGTCAGCCCGTGGCGGCTGCGGCTGCGCCGCTTCCGCCGGCACCGCACCGGCATGGTGGCGCTGGGTCTGCTGATCCTGCTGGTGCTGTTCTGCCTGTCTGCCTGGCCGGTGCAGGCGTGGCTCGGCGTGGACCCGACGACGACGGACCTGCTGGGCCGGTTCGACCCTCCAGGGCCAGTCCACCTGCTGGGCACGGACGATGCCGGGCGGGACGTGCTGGTGCGGCTGATGACGGGCGGCCAGATCAGCCTGCTCGTGGGGTTGATCGCGACCCTGGTGGGCGCCGTGGTGGGCGTCGCGATCGGAGTTGCCGCCGGCTACTTCGGCGGGGCGGTGGACGGCGCCCTGATGCGCGTCACTGACGGGGTGCTGGCGCTGCCGCTGCTGCCGCTGTTGATCGTGCTGGGGGCGCTGGACCTGACGAAGCTGGGGTTCTCGCCGGACTTCGCCCGCTCCGGCGCCGCCGGGTTCTGGCGCGTCGTTGTCATCATCTCGCTGTTCGACTGGACCGCCGTGGCCCGGGTGGTCCGTGCCGCGACGCTCTCGCTCAAGGAGCGGGAGTTCGTGACCTCCGCCCGGGCCAGCGGCGGCGGGGCCTGGTATGTCGTGCTGGCGCACATTCTGCCGAACGTCGCCAGCCCGCTCATCGTGGCGCTCACGCTGACGGTCGGACGGGTGATCCTGTTCGAGTCCGTGCTGAGCTTCCTCGGATTCGGCATCGTCCCGCCGACGCCGAGCTGGGGCAACATGCTGAACAACGCCCAGGACCTGGTGACGACGGCGCCGCTGCTGGCGATCCTGCCGGGGCTGCTGATCTTCCTGACGGTCATCGCGGTCAACCTGCTCGGCGACGGCCTGCGCCAAGCGTTTGATCCACGGGGGGAGTAGGATGGGCACAACGCCGTCCGCAGGCCGCTAAGAGCCATTCCGTTCAGGGTGTTATACCAAGCGCCAAAAGTTGTGACCTGCGCCGCACTGCCAGCAGCCGTCATTGCGAGGCGCGCAGCGCCGCGGCAATCCAGGGCCGCCTGCACAGTCCTTGCTGGCTCTGGATTGCCGCGCCGCAAGGGCGGCTCGCAATGACGAGAAACGTTACGGATCAGAAATTTTGACGTCTGGTATTATCCTGGCTTATGCGAGCAGGCGTGCGATAGCGACGTGGGCGCGTGCGGTTTTGCCGCCGGCGTAGCCCTTGGGTTTGGCAGTCTCGGGTCCGCGCCTGCTGGTGGCGACCTGGCGCGGGTTGAGATGGCGGGCCAGGCGGAGCAGGTGCTGGGCCAAGCCGGCCGGGTCGGCCTCGTTCCAGCACGGCCAGTATTCGGGCGGCAGGGCGATGAGCAGGCCCTCGTAGCCGCCCCTGACCTGCACGGCGAGGTGGAAGCAGGACACCTCCAGCGGCGGCGGGGCAGGTGGTGGCGGCGCGGCAGGCGACGGCGGAGCGAAGCGCACCAGAGCTTGCCCAGGCGTCAGGAGCAGGGCTGCTGGATGCAGTGGCATGACATCCTGCTACGCGTCCGTGTGGGCCGCCGTCGTCGGTGAAAACATCGGCCTGGCTTCCATCACCTGCCAAGCCACCAGGGCAGGCAGGCCGAAAGCAACCTCCCTCAGGCGCTTCATCAGGGCCAGTGCGATGGCCACGTCCGGCGCCAGGCCGAACAGGGCGCACACCAGGACATAGCCGCCCTCGGCCACGCCAAGCGCGCCGGGGACGACGAACGCCGCCGTCCGGATGGCCTGGCCCAGTGCCTCGATGGCGAGGGCCTCGGCAAAGCCCGCCGGCATGCCGAGAACGTGCAGCGCCAGCCAGACCTCGGAGCCGCCCAGCAGCCAGGACACCATGTGCAGCCCGCCGCACCGCGCCAGCGCCCGGCGGTCGCGGCCCAGGCTGCGGAAGGCGGGGCCAAGGCCGCGCAGGCCGGGTATGCCGCGGATGGCGGCGCGGCGCACGCGGACTGACAGCCATCGGCCGGGGCGCCCAGCCCAGCCGTAGCGCACGCCGGCCGTCAGCAGGGCGGCTCCGGCCAGCGCGGCGACCGTCCCGGCCAGCAGCCAGGCGGCCGTGACGCTCATGCCCACCAGCGCCACCAGCAGGCCCAGCCCAATCAGCGTGAACAGCGCCTGGGTCAGCACCCCCACGGCCACGTCGCCGACCGACCCGGCGATGGCCGCCGGCAGCGGCACGCCGCGCCGGTGCAGCAGTTGGGCGCCGACGACCTCCCCGCCGATCTGGGCAACGGGCAGCATGGTGTTGATGCCCTCCCGCACCCAGCGGAGCAGCAGGAACGCGAGCACGCCGGGCAGCGAATGCTGCCGCCCGGTCGCGGCCCGCCAGGCTTCCGACGATGCCAGGAGCTGCAGCAGGTGGAAGGCGACCACCAGCCCAATGCCCCAGCCCGCCTGGTGCAGCAGGCCGAGGATGCCGGACAGGCCCTGATGGGCCAGCAGCCATCCGGCCAGGGCCAGCCCGGCCAGGGTTGCCGCGGCAGCACCCCACCTCATGCCCCCGCCATCCTTGCTGTCACGTCCTTGAGCGGACGATGGGGCTGAAGGGAGGGATCGGTCCGTCATGGTCCCGGCCATACAGCAACCCGGGGTGGCGCCGTAACCCCCCGGGGTCAGGCCGGGCGGTCGCCCGGAAGGCGTATCCGGTGCATCAGGCGGCGGTGGCCGTGGTAGTCGTTGACCGGATTGTGCTGGGCGGCACGGTTGTCCTAGAAGGCGATGGAGCCGGGTCTTCAGCGGAAGCGGCGCGCTTGGAAGGGATATGCGGAGAAGACGGCGCTGGCAGGGCGGATGCTGAGGCTAGCCGAAGAGGTGGAGGGGTAGGAACCTGAAACAACTGTCATCTGGTTTAATTCGCAACGAATAGGTGGGAAGACCTCGTCCGTTCAGAAGCCAGGTCTGGCTTGCCTTCACGACGTGCGAGCAGGGGAACCGACCCCGTGTCAACTAATGTTAAGGTCTATTTGCAATTCTATACAATTGATATGATCGCTCTGCGTTTATGAAAAGAGGTGGCGTCAAGACGATTCGGCCGTTCAGTCTTTTTCTATGATGGCTACGGCACCTATGAGGCACATAGAAAATCTGTATCCACCGATACGGGAGGGCTGATCACAATGTTAAAACTAGCCAGGGCTTACCATGCGGCTGTTCATGCCGCGGCGACCTTTATTATCTCCGGAGAAGAAGAGGCGCAGCTAACAACACCTATAAGCAACCTGTTCATAGGCCTTTCGGAAGCAGCAAAGTTTGGAGCCCTCCGCCTCATCCGTGAAACACGGCTTGACCGGACCAGACCTGATTTTGCGGCGTTGCTGACCCGCAATGGCAAGACCCGGCAAAAGGGCTTCATCGAACTCAAGGCGCCCAGCATTTCTGTTGACGCTTGGAGCTGGTCCGGCCGGAACGCCCGCCAGTGGGCGAACATGCATCGCGAAGCCAGAGTCCTGATCGTCAGCACCGGCGTACGGGCACAACTCTACAGGGATGGTGAGCCGATTGGCGACCCGGCCGCCTTGCCCTATGCCGAAGCCGAGCAATGGGATCCCGCCGCCTTGGTCTACCTGCTGCGCTGCTTCTTTGACCTGACCCAAGGTGGCCAGCGTCCGCGGTCCACTCACCCGTCCAACGATGCAAACGCGTGACCTATGCGTCCGACGCCGCCGGTTGCTGACCCAAATAGCCGTCCGCCAGCGTCCGCCAGCGTCCGTCCGAACGCCGGACGCAACGGGACCGAATGCTCAATGTATGGCAGTTTCGCCAAAAGCTGGAATGACGGTTCATCGGGCGCCACAAGCGGCAACAGCAATCAATTCGTCGCGAGTTCTGCCCTGCCATCAACATTTTTGAAGCGATGGCTTCAGAACCCATTTTCAGAGGCTGGCCGCAATTACTGTGCTGATAACCTCGTTCAATACTTCGACACCGTGATTCTTTGGAGTTCTATCGGTGGCTGTCGTTCCTCCCCGTCCATCGTCGGCCTGTGTCTCGAAAAACCAGACAGTGGAGATTATAAAGTACGGCTTATGCCAACGGCGGTCTATCCTGACCCTTACTCAGCCGCACCGTCATTGCGAGCCGCTTGCGGCGCGGCAATCCAGGGGTCGGGAGAACCGTGCCGGCGGCCCTGGATTGCCGCAGCGCTGCGCGCCTCGCAATGACGGGAAAAACGGTCAGAGCGGATGGGCGTTGGTATTAGCCACGCCTTTTCCCTGCCCGGTTTCAGTTCCACAGCAGCGATACTTTTGGTCCTTCCACGCCCATGCCTGGAGCAGATTGCAGTCAGGTCCGGGCGCGCACCGAGCGGACCCAACCGCAAGTCCCCGCTCGCAAACATCGAGCTAAGCAGACTTGCGCGGCCTGTTACACACATGGAACTTGGCGGAGCCAGGCCGCGGAAGCCTGCTTAGCTTTTTATGTGCGCGCAAACCTCCAGAGGTTTGCTTAGACCACCCGCTCCCCCGCCCGCCAAACCTCCCGCACCACCGGCAGCCCGTCCCACTCCCGCAGCCGCACGAAGTCCGCCCGCAGCCCGGCCGCAATCCGCCCGCGGTCATGCAGCCCGCACATTGCCGCAGGCCCAGCTGTCACCATCCCGATGCCTTCCGGCAGGCTGATCCCGGTCCCTGCCACGCAGGCAAACGCCGCTTCCAGCATGGAGGACGGCACGTAGTCGCTGGCGAATGCGTCAACCACGCCCGCCCGCACCAGGTCCGCCGCCGCCACGTTGCCGCTGTGCGAGCCGCCGCGCACGATGTTCGGGGCGCCTGCGATCACCGTCATCCCAAGCCGCCGGGCCTCCGCCGCGGCCAGCATGGACACCGGGAACTCGCTGATCCGGATGCCGTCGGCGGCGTTCTCCGCCACCTCCTCCGCCGTGTTGTCGTCGTGGCTGGCCAGCACGATGCCCAGTGGGATCAGCCGCTCCAGCAGCGCCCGGCGGTTCGGGCCGCGCGTGCGCTCGCGCTGCTCCTGCAGCTCGACGATCCGGCCCTCGATCCACGCGGCCGAGTGCCCCTCCCGCACCCGCATCTTCCGGTAGCGGTCCATGTTGGCGTACTGGCCGATGCCGGGGCTGTGGTCCATCAGGCTGGCCATGCGGACGCGCGGGTGCTCCGCCACCGGCTCCAGCAGCTCCATCATGTCCGGCGCCGGCAGCTCGCAGCGCAGGTGCAGGAAGTGCTCGGCCTTGAACAGGTCGGTGCCCGTCAGCGCCGTCAGGTCGCGCACGCCGTCATGGAAGGTCTGGGTGCGTTCCTTGTCGAACCCGAGGTCGCCCAGGCACAGCGCGTCCAGCACCGTCGTAACCCCGGCGGCGGCGCATTGCGCGTCATGCGCCAGCATGGCCGACCGGCTGGGCCAGCGGGCATTGCTGCGGGGCTGCACCTGGCGCTCCAGGTTGTCGGTGTGGACATCCACGACGCCGGGCACGAGCAGGTCGCCGCCCAGGTCCAGGGCGCCCGGCGCATTGCTGCGGCCCGGCTGCACCTCAATGATGCGCGCGCCGTCCAGCACGACGGTGCCCAGCAGCACCTCATCGGTCAGGACCAGGCGGGCGTTGGTGAGTATCGTCATGCGGCTTCCTGATGGGGGTGGACGTGCAGGGTGCTATCCGCCACGGCGTCCCGCACCGCGGGGTCGTGGAAGATGCCGACGATGGCGGCGCCGCGCGCCTTGGCGGCCTGAATCATGCTGACCACCACGTCCCGGTTGCGCGGGTCAAGCGATGCCGTCGGCTCGTCCAGCAATAGCACGGGGTGGCCGCCGATGAACCCCCGCGCCAAGTTGACCCGCTGCTGCTCCCCCCCGGAGAAGGTGGCGGGCGGCAGGGAATGCAGGCGGTGCGGAATGCCGAGCTGCGCCAACAGGGCTGCCGCCTCCCGCCGGGCGTCTTCCAGCGGGCGCCCGCGCAGTACCGCGGCCTCCGCCACCACGTCCAGCGCCGGGACGCGGGGGACGACGCGCATGAACTGGCTGACGTAGCCCAGGCTGTCGCGGCGGACCCGCAGCACCAGCCGTGGGTCGGCCCGCGCGATGTCCACCAGCGCGCCGCCGTGCCGCACTAGGATGTGCCCGGCATCCACGCGATAGGCGCCATACAGGCTCCGCATCAGGGTGCTCTTGCCCGCCCCGGACGGCCCGGCCAGTGCGACGCATTGGCCGGCACGCAGCTCGAAGCCGATGCCGTCCAGCACGGGGATGCACGTGCCGCCTTGCAGGTGCAGGGTGAAAGTCTTGGACAGGCCCTCGGCGCGGAGCATGACGGTCATGCCGGGCGCCTCCTGCCAGTGGTCCGCACGGTGCGGCCGCTTGCTGCTCCCTCTCCCAGAGGGAGAGGGAGAAGGAAGCACGCCGGGCCGGCCTTCACGCTTGCAGAACCGAGCTGACCAGCAGTTGCGTGTAGGGATGCTGCGGGTCGTCCAGCACCTGGTCCGTCAGCCCGGTCTCCACCACGCGTCCGCCCTGCATCACCAGGATGCGCCCGGCCAGCAGCCGGGCCACGGCGATGTCGTGCGTCACCAGCACCACTGCGATGCCCAGCCGCGCCACCAGGCCGCGGATCAGGTCCAGCAGCCGCGCCTGCACCGACACGTCCAGGCCGCCGGTCGGCTCGTCCATGAACACCAGGCGGGGATGCGTCACCAGCGTGCGGGCGATCTGCAGGCGCTGCAGCATCCCACCCGAAAAGGTGTGCGGCATGTCGTCCATGCGCGCCGGGTCAATCTCGACCTGGCGTAGCCAGTCGGCCACAGTGTCGCGAATGCTGCCGTAATGGCGGACGCCCTGGGCCATCAGCCGCTCGCCGACATTGCCGCCGGCGGAAACCCGCATCCGCAGTGCGCTGCGCGGGTCCTGGTGGACGTATCCCCAATCCGACCGGTGCAGCGCCCGCAGTTGGGGCGCCGGCATCGCCTGCAGGTCGTGCGGCGCGCCCGCGGGATCGCGATACCAGACGGAGCCTGCGTCCGGCGCCAGGCGTCCGGACAGGACATTCAGCAGCGTGGTCTTGCCGGAGCCGGACTCGCCGACGACGGCCAGGACCTCGCCGGGCCACAGGTCGGCGCTTACGTCCTGGAGGGCAGTGATGCCGCCGAACCGCAGCGCCAGGCTGCGGGCGGACAGCAGGGCGTCATCCATCCCAGACCCCATGTGACGAAGGAGTAGGGTGGAAAAGCGCAGCGCCTTCCACCGTCTGTAAGGGCTGCGCCGCCCTTTGGTGGAAGGCGCTGCGCTTTTCCACCCTACGGGCTGGGTCTGGCCGCTTGCCGGTCATCACTCCGCGGCCTCCTGCATCTCCGCATGCCCGCTGCAATAATCCGTGTCGGAGCACACGAACATGCGTCCGCCCTGGTCGTCCGTGACGACCTCGTCCAGGTAGCTTGTCCCGCTACCGCAGATCGCACAGGCGCCGAGCGCGCGGGTGGGCCGGAACGGATGATCGTCGAAATCCAGCGACCGCACCTCGGTATAGGGCGGGACGGCGTAGATCCGCTTTTCCCGTCCGGCGCCGAACAGCTGCAGCGCCGGCATCCCGTCCAGCTTCGGGTTGTCGAAGGCCGGGATGGGGGACGGCGACATGAGGTAGCGCCCGCCGACCATGACCGGGAAATCATAGCTGGTGCTGACGCTGCCGAGCCGGGCGATGTCCTCATACAGCTTCACGTGCATCAGGCCGTACTCCGCCAGGCCGTGCATCCTCCGGGTTTCGGCGCGGCTGGGTTCCAGCTTGGCCAGCGGTTCGGGCATCGGCACCTGATAGACCAGGATCTGGCCCTCGCGCAGCGGGGTTTCGGGGATGCGGTGCCGGGTTTGGATGACGGTGGCCTCCGTTGTATGCGTGGTGGTGCGGACGCCAGCAGTGCGGGCGAAGAAGCGCCGGATGCTGACGGCGTTGGTAGTGTCGTCGGCACCCTGGTCTATCACCTTCAGCACGTCCTGCGGGCCGAGGACGGCGGCCGTGACCTGGATGCCGCCGGTGCCCCAGCCATAGGGCAGCGGCATCTCGCGGCTGCCGAACGGCACCTGATGACCGGGGATCGCGACGGCCTTCAGGATGGCCCGGCGGATCATCCGCTTGGTTTGCTCGTCGAGGTAGGCGAAGTTGTAGGTCATAAGCAGGATGCCCCGGACAGCGCGGTACCGGCAAGGACTGTGGGTTTGCGAAGGCGCCCCTGCTCCCTCTTCCTCCGGGAGAGGGTCGGGGTGAGGGGGTGGGCAAGCGCAGCCGTTGCCGAGCCAGGGCCGCATGCCGCCGGCACCCCCTGTTCTCCGCGCCGCATCCAAGACCCCCTCACCCCGGCCCTCTCCCGGAGGGAGAGGGAGAAGGAGGCCGCATTCATACCGCGGCTTTCTGTTGCACGCCGGCCTCGGCCCGCATCCGCCGGATGGTCTCCATCTCGCTCTGGAAGTCCACGTAGTGCGGCAGCTTCAGGTGCTCGACGAAGCCCGTTGCCTCCACGTTGTCGCAGTGGGACACCACGAACTCCACGTCCTGCGCCGGGGCGGACGGGTGCTCGCCCAGCTCCGCCGCCCGCATCGCCCGGTCCACCAGCGCCATGCCCATCGCCCGGCGCTCGCCGTGGCCGAAGCACAATCCGTAGCCCCGGGTGAACTGCGGCGGCACCGTGCGCGACCCCTGGAACTGGTTGACCATCTGGCACTCCGTCAGCACGGCGTCGCCAATGTCCACGGTGAAGTTAAGCTCCGGCGGAGTGATGCACACCGACGCCTCGCCGACCCGCAGCTCCCCAACGAACGGATGGGTGTTGCCGTAGCCGCGCTGGGTCGAGTAGCCCAGGGCCAGCAGGAACCCCTCATCCCCCCGCGCCAGCGCCTGCAGCCGGGCATCCCGCCCGGCCGGGAACGACAGCGGCGTCCGCGTGATGTCGACCGGCTGCCCTCCGGCGGCGGCGTCCGGCTCGACCAGCCCTTCCTGTCCCAGGATGGAGAAGGCCGGCGGCATCGGCGCCGGGTCGGCATCGGCCTCCGCCGGGAGCGCCGGTGCGGGCGTCTCAGCCGGGTCCAGCAGGCGGTGGGTGTAGTCGTAGGTCGGCCCCAGCACCTGGCCGCCGGGCAAATCCTTGAAGATTGCCGACACCCGTCGGGTCACCAGCATGGCACCGGTGTCCACCGGCTCGGAGTGGGCGAAGCGGGGCAGGGTGGTGCGGTAGGCGCGCAGCAGGAACGCAGCCTCAATCAGGTCGCCCTGCGCCTGGCGTATGGCCAGCGCCGCCAGGCCGCGGTCCAGCAGCGATCCCTCCGCCATCACCCGGTCCACGGCGCGGCCGAGCTGCTGCTCGATTTGCTCCGGCGCCAGCAGCGGCACTGCCGGGTCGCCCCGGCGGTCATGGGCCAGCCAGGTATGAGCGGCGTCAATGGCGCGCTCCCCGCCCTTTACGGCGACGTAGGCCATCCCCATCCCTCCTCGATCCGGACGCTGCGGGGCAGGGCGGCGAGCCGGCTGCCGGCGCACAGGATCAGGTCCACCCCGCGCGGGAACATGGCATGGTTCGCCGTCCATTCCTGGATGAAGCCCAATGCCAGGCCGTCCACACGCAAAACCGCCGGGGCGGCGAGGCCCGGCCCGGACAGGCGCAGCGGCAGGCCGCGGCCCAGCGCCGCAACTTGCAGGATCAGGGTCGCCCCATCCTCCGGCGCATCGTCCGTTCCGGTATTGAGCCCTGCCAATGGCAAGGCGCCCAGCGACAATCCGAATGCTGCTTCGCCGCGCGCTGCCAGGGGCGCGGCGCAGTGAAAGGCGATCCAGTCCCGTGCAGGCGCAGCCGCGTCGTCCATCCACAGCGGCGTTTCCGCATCCACCAGGGTCAGCAGCACCGCCGCAGTGGCCGGGTCCAGCGGCAATGGCGGGTCGGGCGCGTCGGCGGTGACGATCCGGCCGGGATGCGCCAGGGCGTCCAAGACGGCGCGGAAGCAGGCCTGCCCATCCAGCACGGGGTCTGCAAAGCCGGCGCCGAGTGTCATGAGCGCATCGTCGCCAGGGTGAAGAACTGCACCTGCGTCGCCGCGGCACGCCGGGCCAGCAGGGCGCGCCGGGCGGCCTGGGCCTCAGCCAGCGGAGCGACCACCTCGGTTTCCAGCGCCGGGCCGGTCGCCGCATCCTGCAGCAGCGCATCCAGCACCGCCGCCAGCTCCGCCTGCCGCAGATCGCGTCCTAGGCAGTAGGCATGCCCGACCGTCCCGGACGGCGTGCGGACGGTGCAGCGGACGACCGTCGCTTCCCCCAGGTTGAACGGATTGCCCGCGCCGCCAGCCCGGCCGCGCAGCATGACAAGCCCGGCCTCCGGCCCGCGCAGGCGTGTGTAGGCGGGCATGTCCGGCAGCCCGGCGGCAAGCTCGTCCGCCGTGGCACGGGCCAGGACCGACATCCAGCGCTGCCGGCGGCGGTTCAGGTCGGCATCGCTGTTCATCGGCAGGGGCCTCCAACTTGTCTAGACAACTATGCCCGGTCCCGGTAGCAGTCAAGCCGAAGTCGCACGGGAACGGGACCGCCGGGATGACGATTGCATGACCGAAGGGTCCCGCCTTGCGCCGATGTGGCGCCAGATCGCGCAGCGCCTGTCCGCCGGCATCGGCCCGCGCGGCCTGCGTCCCGGCGACCGCCTGCCAACCGAGGCGCAACTGGCCGCCGAACACGGCGTGAACCGCCATACCATCCGCCGGGCGGTCGAAAGCCTGGCGCAATCCGGCCTGGTGCGGGTCGAGCAGGGACGCGGCGCCTTCGTCGCCGAGGACATGCTGGATTACGAGGTGCAATCGCGCACCCGCTTCAGCGAGTGGATACGCCGGCAGAACCGGGAGCCGTCCGGCCAGGCGCTGCACCTGCGCGTGATTGCGGCGACCGAGTTCCTGGCAGCCGGGCTGGAGGTTGCGCCCGGCGACCCCGTCGTCGCCTATGAGCGGCTGGGCCTGGCCGACGGGCTGCCGGTGACCCTGACCACGCACCATTTCCCGAGGGACCGGCTACCCGGCATCCTGGACGCCTTGCAGGACCACCCGACCATCACCGCTGCGCTGGCGGCGGTGGGCGTCGGCAACTACGTCCGCCGCACGACCCGCGTCGGCGCCCGGATGCCCACGGCGGCGGAGGGCAAGCTGCTGCGCGTGCCCCGCAGCCGGCCGCTCTTGGTGTGCGAGAACGTCAACGTGGACGATGCCGGGGCTGTCGTGGAGTTCGGGGTGGCGCGGTATCCGAGCACTCGGGTGCAGGTGGTGTTCGAGCCGTAGCCGCGGATGCGTCCAGCGCTCGCGAATCAGGCTTACGAAACGTGTAATATATTGCGAAGGTCAGGCCGTCTCCCTTGATCCGCAACTCACCGATTGCGGAACACGGTTGTAAGTGTATCGCCCCGCTCAGACGTACGACTGTCATTGGCGCCTGGCCCATATGAGCGCCAAAGGAGGCAGGAGTACCCATTGCGCCACGGGCGATAAGCCTGTGCCGATCCAGGGTAGCGTTGGCATTGTCTCTGTGTAGGCCCAGAGCTGCCAAACGACGGTGCTCAGGTATTCAACGGCAATCGTGATGACAACCGACACAGCTACGGTGCCCAGCATCACCGCTGCGAACCGTTGTTCGGGCCAGGACGGGCTTCCTACAGCAAGCAGGGCGGCAATCACCGCAACGAGCGCGATCAGCACGTCTCCTGCCATGCAGTGCAGAGCCATCGAGGCGATCTCAAATGGCGTTCCCGTGTGCCACAGCTTATAAAGCGGAAGCTGCACGACCTCCCAAACAACGTTCCCGATTGCCGACGCGAGCAGATAACGCCCGAGCATTTGCAGCCAGTTCCGGCCCGGCGTCGGCTCAAGCACGCGGCGCTACAAGGCCGGCAGCTTGGCCGCAACCGCGGCACGTTCGCTGTAGCGGTCCACCAAGTAGTCCGCCCGGTCGCGGAGCAGCCAGGTGAAGCGCACCAACTCCTCCATCACGTCCACCACGCGGTCATACAGCGGCCCCGGCCGCATCCGCCCGTCGTCGCCGAACTGCTCGTATGCCTTGGGCACGCTGGACTGGTTGGGGATGGTGACCATCCGCATCCAGCGGCCGAGCAGGCGCAGCGTGTTCACGGCGTTGAACGACTGCGAGCCGCCCGACACCTGCATCACGGCCAGCGTGCGCCCCTGCGTTGGGCGCACGGCGCCGATCTCCAGAGGCAGCCAGTCGATCTGGTTCTTGAACACGCCTGTCACCGCGCCGTGCATCTCCGGGCTGCACCAGACCTGGCCCTCGGACCACAGCGACAGGGCGCGCAGCTCCTGCACTTTGGGATGGTCGGGGCTGGTGCTGTTCGCCATCGGCAGGTCGCGCGGGTCGAAGATGCGCGTCTCGGCCCCCAGCACGCGGAGGAGCCGGTCTGCCTCCTCCACCAGCAGGCGAGAGTACGACCGCTCCCGCAGGCTGCCGTAGAGCAGCAGGATGCGCCGCGGATGCCCCGCCCGTGTTCCGGGTTCCAGCCGCGCGAGGTCCGGCGGCGCCAGCAGCCCGTGCCGCAGCGCCGGCAGGCTCTCGCCCATCGGGGGTAGCACGTCCATCCCGCCCGCCTCTATGCGCCGCGTGCCGCGTGCCGGGCGGCGCCGGCCTCATACCAGCCCCGGCTGCGGCGGACGATATGCACGACCGAGAGCATCACCGGCACCTCGACCAGCACGCCGACTACGGTGGCGAGCGCCGCCCCGGACTGGAAGCCGAACAGGGCGATAGCGGCGGCGACCGCCAGCTCGAAGAAGTTGCTGGCCCCGATCAGCGCCGAGGGACCTGCGACGCACCACTCGGAGCCGAGCCGGCGGTTGAGCCAGTAGGCCAGGCCCGCGTTGAAATAGACCTGGATCAGGATGGGCACGGCCAGCAGCAGGATCACCACGGGCTGGCGCACGATCTGCTCGCCTTGCAGGCCGAACAGCAGCACCAGCGTCAGCAGCAGGGCGCACAGCGACACCGGCCCCAGCACGGCCAGGGTGCGCGCCAACGCCGGTTGGCCCCCAAAGCGCAACAGGGCCGCGCGCCAGAGTTGGGCGGCAATCACCGGAACGACGATGTAGAGCACGACCGAGATCAGCAGCGTGTCCCAGGGCACGGTGATGCTGGACAGGCCGAGCAGCAGGGCCACGATGGGCGCGAACGCCACCACCATGATGAGGTCGTTCAGCGCCACCTGGCTCAGCGTGAAGTCGGGTTCGCCGTCCAGCAGGTTGGACCAGACGAACACCATCGCCGTGCAGGGCGCCGCCGCCAGCAGGATCAGCCCGGCGATGTAGCTGTCCACCTGCCCCGCCGGCAGCCAGGCCCGGAACAGCCAGCCGATGAACAGCCAGCCGAGCAGCGCCATGCTGAATGGCTTGACCAGCCAGTTCACACCGACCGTGGCGAGGATGCCGCGCCAGTGCCCGCCGACCTGGCGCAAGCTGCCCAGGTCTATCTTGAGCAGCATAGGCACGATCATCAGCCAGATCAGGCCGGCGACCGGCAGGTTCACTTGCGCGACCGTGGCGGCGCCGATGGCATGGAACACCCCAGGTGCGAGCTGGCCCAGGCCGACACCCACGACGATGCAGAGCAGCACCCACACCGTCAGGAACCGCTCGAAGGTGCCCATCGCCGGCCGGGGCGCCACGGCCGCGGCGGCAGTCCCGGCCGCGCTCACGCCGCCGCTCCCGCGGCCGGTTGCGCTGCGGCTGCCGGCGTGACGCGCCAGTCGGCTTTGTCCACGACCCGCTCGCCGTCCTCCTTGGTGAAGGCGCTGCGCTGCGGGGGCAGGATGTCCAGCACCAGTTCAGAAGGACGGCACAGCCGCACGCCCCGCTCCGTGAACACGAACGGCCGGTTGATGAGGAGGGGATGCGCCAACATGGCATCCAGCAAAGCGTCATTGGACAGCGCAGGATCGTCCAGGCCCAGCGCGTCGTAGGGCGTGCCCTTGCGGCGCAGCGCCCCGCGCACAGTCAGGCCCGCGGCGCGGATTGCAGCCCCCAGTTCCTCCCGGGTGGGTGGGGTGTGCAGGTATTCCACCACACGCGGCTCCTCGCCGCTGTTGCAGATCAGGCCGAGGGTGTTGCGCGACGTGCCGCAGGCCGGGTTGTGCCAGATGGTGACGCTCACGATGCGATCCCTTCGGCGCTGTCCGGCCGCACGCGGCCGATCTCGGCCACGCGGCGCGTCAGCGCCATGCGGTCCAGGCCCTCGAATGGCAGGGCGGTGAACAGCCGGATGCGGCGTTCCAAGGCATGGAACGCCTCACGGAAGGCGAGCATCCGCTGCGCGCCGGTGCCCTGCTCGGCTGCCGGGTCGGACAGTCCCCAATGAGCGGTGATCGGCTGTCCGGGCCAAGCCGGGCAGGCTTCGCCCGCGGCCTGGTCGCAAACGGTAAATACAAAATCCAGGGCCGGCGCACCCGGGGCGGCGAACTCGTCCCACGGCTTGCTGCGGAGGCTTGCCGTGGGCAGGCCGGCCTCTTGCAGCAGCGCCAGAGCCAACGGGTGCACGGCGCCGCGCGGGACGGAGCCGGCGTTGTGACCGCGGAAGCGGCCCCCACCATGATGCTCCAACAGGCGTTCGGCCAGGATTGACCGGGCGGAGTTGCCGGTGCAGAGGAACAGGACCTCGTAGGGCGGGCGGTGCATAGGGGGCTTCTCCGTCAGGCTGCGGCGGGCTTGCGGGCGATCGCGGCGGCGCCGGCCGCTGCCGGGTCGCACACGGCGCCCGCCTCCCCTTGGCCGCAGCAGTTCTCGGTAAGGAAGCACACGAGGCCGTTCATGGCGGCGATGTCGGGGGCATAGATCAAGTTGCGGCTGGCCCGGCGCTGCGTGACTAAGCCCGCGTGCAGGAGCTGCTGCAGGTGGAAGGTCAGGGAGGACGGCGGCACGCCGAGCGCAGCGGCGAGCTGCCCGGCGGGCAGGCCCTCCGGCCCGCGCTCCACCAGCAGGCGGAAGGCGCGTAAGCGGGTGTCTTGCGCAAGCGCACCCAGGGCGATGACGACGGCAGCGGTGTCCATCCAGAGGCTTTCAACGATACTTTGACGATGGTCAAAATACAGGACTTGAAGACGGTCGTCAGCAACTTTTCGATGATGCTGGAAATGTAGCACGTCTCGCTATCGTGCGACCTGCCCACTTGCTCGGCTTTGATCCATTAATGAGTGACTCCGAAACAAGCAGCACGGTTCGGCATGAGCTCTCCATACTCGGTCTGACCACACCGGCGCGGACCTGGACGGGCCTGTCAACTCGTACCGCACCAATGCCAGCATACCAAGGCCGGCCCGCAGCCATTCCCTTCCGCCCCGCCCGTGCCCACACTCATTCCATGCCCGACCACAACCCTACGCCCACCCAGCACCCGTTCCAGCACTTCCTCGCCGGGGTCCAGCCGCAGTCCCCCCTGCGTGCCGCCATCACCGCCGCCTACCGGCAGGCGGAGCCTGACTGCGTCCAGGCCCTGCTCCCCAACGCCACCCTGCCGCCGGACACCGTCACCCAGGCAGAGGCCCTGGCCGCCCGCCTGGTGACGGCCCTGCGCGCCAAGGGCAACCGCGGCACCGTCGAGGGCTTGGTGCGCGAGTATTCGCTGAGCAGCCAGGAAGGCATCGCCCTGATGTGCCTGGCAGAAGCCCTGCTCCGCATTCCCGACATCCCCACGCGCGACGCGCTGATCCGGGACAAGATCGGCACCGGCGACTGGCTGGCGCACGTTGGGCACTCGCCGTCCCTGTTCGTGAACGCTGCCACCTGGGGCCTGGTGGTCACGGGCAAGCTGACGGGCGGTGCCTCCCAATCCGGCCTCGGCGCCGCGCTGACCCGGATGGTCGCCCGCGGCGGCGAGCCGCTGATCCGCCGGGGTGTGGACTTGGCGATGCGGATGATGGGCGAGCAGTTCGTCACCGGCCAGACGATCCAAGAGGCCCTGCACCGCAGCCGACGGCTGGAGGCGCGCGGCTACCGCTACAGCTACGACATGCTGGGCGAGGCCGCGATGACCGCCGGGGACGCCGAGCGTTACTACCGGGAATACGAGACGGCGATCCACGCCATCGGCACAGCCAGCGCCGGGCGCGGCATCATCGGCGGCCCCGGCATCTCCATCAAGCTGTCGGCGCTGCACCCCCGCTACTCCCGCCTGCAGCGCCCCCGGGTGATGGCGGAGCTGCTGCCGCGCTTGCAATCACTGGCGCTGCTGGCCAAGGGCTACGGCATCGGCCTAAACATTGACGCCGAGGAAAGCGAGCGGCTCGAGCTGTCGCTCGACCTGCTGGAGGCGCTGTGCCTCGACCCGGCGCTGGCGGGCTGGGACGGCATCGGCTTCGTCGTGCAGGCCTACCAGAAGCGCGCGCCCTACGTGCTCGACTGGATCGTGGACCTAGCCCGGCGCAGCGGCCACCGCCTGATGGTGCGCCTCGTCAAGGGTGCCTACTGGGACAGCGAGATCAAGCGCGCCCAGGTGGACGGCCTCGACGGCTTTCCCGTGTTCACCCGCAAGGCGCATACCGACGTGTCCTACCTGGCCTGCGCCCGCAAGCTGCTGGACGCGCCCGATGCGGTGTTCCCCCAGTTCGCCACCCACAACGCCTACACCGTCGCCGCCATCTACCAGATGGCAACCGCCATGGAGGGGGTGGCGGGGGACTGGCGGCCGGACCGCTACGAGTTCCAATGCCTGCACGGCATGGGGGAGGGCCTGTATGACGAGATCGTCGGCCCCCTGGATCGTCCCTGCCGCATCTACGCCCCTGTGGGCACGCACGAGACGCTGCTGGCCTACCTGGTGCGCCGCCTGCTGGAGAACGGCGCCAACTCGTCATTCGTGAACCGCATCCAGGACCCAGCGGTGCCGGTGTTCGAACTGGCGGCCGACCCTGTGCGGCAGGTGGCGGCGCAGCAGCCGGCCGGGAGCCCGCATCCGATGATCCGCCTGCCGCGCGACCTGTTCGACGACCGCCGGAACTCCGCCGGGCTGGACTTCTCGAACGAGCAGACCCTTGCGTCCCTGGCGGGGATGCTGGACCAGACGGAGGCATGGACGGCCGGCGACGGCGCCGCCCCGCCGCAACCGGTCTGCAATCCGGCCGACGCCGCGGACGTGGTGGGCTGGGTGCGGGAGGCCATGCCCGCGGAGGTGGACGCCGCCCTGGCCCGTGCCGCCGCCGCCGCGCCGGGCTGGGCCGCGACCCCGGCGGCCGACCGCGCCGCCTGCCTGCTGCGCGCCGCCGATGCGCTGGAGGCGGAGATGCCGCATCTGCTCGGCCTGATCGTCCGGGAGGCGGGCAAGAGCCTGCCGAACGCCGTGGCCGAGGTGCGGGAAGCCGTGGACTTCCTGCGCTACTACGCCGGGCAGGCGGCGGGCTTCGGCGCGATGCATGTGCCACTTGGGACGGTGGCCTGCGTCAGCCCGTGGAACTTCCCGCTGGCGATCTTCACCGGCCAGGCCTCGGCGGCCCTGGCGGCGGGCAACACGGTGCTGGCGAAGCCGGCAGAGGAAACGCCGCTGATCGCCGCGCAGGCCGTCCGCATCCTGCATGCTGCCGGTGTCCCGGCGGACGTCCTGCAGCTCCTGCCCGGCGCCGGGGAAATCGGCGCGCAGATCGTCGCCGACCCGCGGGTCGGGGGCGTGTTGTTCACCGGCTCGACTGAGGTTGCGCGTCTCATCCAGGCGCAACTGGCCCTGCGGCTGCGGCCGGACGGCAAGCCGGTGCCGCTGGTCGCGGAAACCGGCGGACAGAACGCCTTGATCGTGGATAGCAGCGCGCTCACGGAGCAGGTGGTCGCCGACGTGCTGGCGTCGGCCTTCGACAGCGCGGGGCAGCGGTGCTCGGCGCTGCGGCTGCTGTGCGTGCAGGAGGAGGCGGCGGACCGTGTCCTGGCGATGCTGCGCGGTGCACTGGCGGAACTGCGGGTCGGCAACCCGGCGCGGCTGGATACGGATGTCGGCCCGGTGATCTCGGACGCGGCGCGCGAGGGCATCCTGGGGCACGTCGCGGCAATGCGGGCGGCGGGGCACCCGGTCCATGCCGCACCGCTGCCGCCGGAGTGCGAGGCCGGCACCTTCGTCGCGCCAACCGTGATCGAGGTCGGCGCGGTTTCGGACCTGAAGCAGGAGGTGTTCGGCCCGGTCCTGCACGTGCTGCGCGTGCCGCGGGACCAACTCGATGCGGCGGTGGATGCGGTGAACGCCACCGGCTACGGCTTGACGTTCGGCATACACACCCGGCTGGACGAAGTGGCCGAGCGGATGGCGGACCGCGCCGCCGCCGGCAATGTGTATGTCAACCGCAACCTGGTCGGCGCCGTGGTGGGGGTGCAGCCGTTCGGCGGCCACGGCCTGTCCGGCACCGGGCCGAAGGCGGGCGGCCCGCTCTACCTGCGCCGGCTGCTGGCGGCGTGCCCAGCGAGCACCGGCCTGCCGGCTGGGGCCGCCCCGGCGCCGGCGCGGGCCTGGGCGGACTGGCTGGCGGCGGATCATCCCGAGGAGGCAGCGGCCTGCGCCGGACTGATTGCCGCCGCGCCGGTTGGGACGGCCATAGAACTGCCGGGGCCAGTGGGCGAGCGGAACCTGTACCGGACGCAGCCGCGCGGACGCGTTGCTTGCATGGGCCATCCAGCGGCGGCATTGCGCCAGGCGTCGGCGGCGCTGGCCACCGGAAACCGGGCGATGCTGGAAAGCATGCCGCCGGGCCTACCGCCATCATTGGCGGACTGGATCGCCGCCCCGCCTGACCCGGCGGCGGCCTGCGACGCCGTCCTGTTCGAGGGCAGTGCCGATGACCTGCTTGCGTTGCTGGGCCGCCTGGCCCGGCAGAACGGGCCGGTCGTGCCAGTGTTGGCCGGGCCAGACTACGTGTTGGACATGCTGCAGCAGGAGCAGGTCGTCAGCACCAACACCACTGCCGCCGGAGGAAACGCCAACTTGATGACGATTGGCTGATCCCAGGTATCAGATGAAAGGTTCCAGCAGGCATGAACGGTTTCGGCTGCAGTGGAGCGCCGTCCATGCCAAGCGCGGAAGGGCAGCCGGATAGGGGCCCCCCCATGCCGTCAGGATGCGTGGCTCAGTTGCGGCCGGGCAACCGGACGCCGTCCGGCGGGGCGCAGCGCCAGCAGCGGCTTCTCGAAGAAGTGCCACGACGCCGCGGGAAGGACCAGGATGAGGGCAGACGTCATCAAGCTCGTCGTTAGACCACTCCAATGCGTGCCTCCACGCGCGTCGCCCATCCATTGAATCAGCGTATAGTGCATCAGGTAGGTTCCGTACGACTGCGCCGCGAACAAGCGGACTGGCGCGTTGAGCCAAGCAGGCGGCTTCGGCAAAAGGGCAATGCCCGGCAGCAGCAGCGCAAAGCCGAGATCTGTCACATCGAAGCCTAACACACGGCTGATCCGCGGCCCGGCCAGATCGGCGGCAGGCAGCAGCCCGGTGCATTGAAGGGCAATCATGCAAGTGCCCACCGCAAGCAGCAGGATGCTCGCCGTCGTGGACAAGGTCTTGAGCCGAAGCAAAGTCACGGCCAGGACCCCGAAGGCAATGGCGTCGAGCCGGAACATCACTACCTTGTGCAGGTAGTCGTTCCAATTTCCATACGGTGACTCGATGAGGCGCAGCACCAGCGGCACGGCAAGGAACAGCGGAAGCGCCACGAACATGGCGCGGCGGGCGCCGAGGGTCCGGGCGCAGCTCAGCAGGACCAGCGAGAACGTGAGATAGAACCACTCTTCGATGGCGAGGGACCAAGACACAGCAAACCACTCGTCAGCTGGCCAAGCAAGGTTCTGCCCGAACCAAGCATACCGCTGAACGAGGCGCCACGCCGCGTCCCAATCATCGTGCATCACCCCTGGCGCCCAGACGCAGGCGATCAGGACAAGCCATACATAGTAAAGTGGAAGCGTCCGCATCCATCGGCGGGCCATGAACACGAGCCAGTCCTGGACGGTTGGCTTGGCGGCGATCACATCGAGCAGGATGCCGCCGATCAGGAAGCCGCTCAGGACAAAGAACAACTCGACGCCGTAGTAGCCTAGCGTGTCTAGGTAAGCCGGTCGCCCGACAAGGTTCCAGGCCGTGAATGCGAGGCCGCAGTGATTGACTAGGACGAGCAGGATCGCGATGCAACGGACGAGGTCGAGGCCGAACAGGTGGCCGGCCTTGGATATGGTCACGGGTCCGGATGGCTCTACGGCATCAAACCTGCCCGCAGGACCACGTCCAAACCCGGTCAGAGCCGCTGCCGGCGCCAGGGCCGCCGCCTGCCTCTCTGGATCGTCCATGCCCTGTCTCCTGGCAGAATGCCGCCAACGGTGGACTGCCGCGGAACGGACAGGGCATCTGCCCGGGAACGCCTGGCTCCCAGGTCGGCCTTGGTCATAATGGGGCTGCCAGGGTGATTGGTCTGTCGCGGGGGACGATGGCGAACGGGACGGGGCGCGTCAAGGAAGCGGGCAGACGGAGCCAGGAGGCCGGGTGAGCGTTTGGCTTGTTCCTTGGGAGATGTCTAGCGGCTTGCGCGGACCGCCCGCGGCGCCTCAACCCGGCGGGTCCATGACGCCCAGAACCGCTTGCTGTTCACAAAGCCGCCTGGCTTACGGGACGGGTGTGCCCGTCCGATGCTGGCAGGCAACGGCGGCAGGGCAACCACCAACGACGAGCCAGCCGCCACCAGGTAGGCCCGCACCCACGCGCAGTAATACACGCTGAGCGGCGACATCGAATCTTCCCGGTGGCCAGCACCCTACTTCACCAGCGCCGTGCACAGGTCCCCGCGTGCCAGGGACCAGGCGTCGCCAAGATACTGTATGCCGAGCCGCACGTTGGTCGCGGGATCCGCCAGGTCTGCCGCGCTGCCGTAGAAGCCCAGCATGGCGACCGTGCCGGGCATCACCTGTATCGGCCCGACCTCCGCGGCAGCCCCGACTGCACCCGGGTTCTACCTGCTCTCGACCGTCGCGACGGCATGGCCCAGGGCGGGGGGAATACTGCGGCGCTCGGCAGCCTGTGTGACGAGCGTCATCAGCGCCGGGGGCGGCGCCAGCGCCAGCGCCGTGCAGGACAGCAACGGGAACGCGGCGCGTGCAACGGCTATGACGTCCTTCCAACGCTTGGAAATTCGGAGCCGCCTGGCTCCCGGAGTTGGA
>JAABUK010003925.1_pt1 | contig 24687 bp, 15 predicted proteins | sample 5559141 | NCBI WGS metagenome assembly JAABUK01 (sample SAMN10711869, study PRJNA513367) | rock metagenome | isolation source: Antarctica rocks | place: Antarctica: Victoria Land, Pudding Butte nord | collected 2016-01-03 | reverse complement strand
GTCGCTTCAGTATCTGATGAACATGCTGAGTATGCTTCTTTTTGCTGTTGCTATAGATCAAGATATCATTCATGTATGCAATGCAGAAAACATTCAAGAAGTCATGCAGAGTGTCATTAATGAAGTTCTGAAATGATGATGATTCATTTATGAGTTCAAAGAGCAAAACGTTGTACTCGTATAAGTCATAACGTGTTTGAAAAGCGATCTTTCACTCATTTTCATAAGTCATTTGCAGTTTATTAAAGACTGCAATGATATCTAACTTGATGTAGTACTTGATCTTAGTCAGTCGATTTAGAGTTTCTTGAATGAGAAGTAATGAGTATTGATTCTTAACTGTCATGACGTTCAGATCTTGATAATTCACGCAAAATCTGAGTTCTTCGCTTGATTTTTTAACAAAGAGTATCGAAGAGGTTGCAGAAAAAGAGCTGACTTAAATAAAGTCTTTGATCAAATTATTCTTTAGATATTTCTTTAGTACTTGAAGCTCATTTTGAAACATGTCATATAAAGACTTGAAGATAGAAGTTTTGCTCTTCTGCAGCTGAATTTTATAATCATAGAGACGTCGTTCAGGTAAAGTGTTCATCAATTCGCAAGAAAAAACATTTAGAAAGTCATGATATTCAAGAAGCAATAGCGTGACAAAGTCAACGAAAGACGTGATTTTCAGAGCTTTGTTGATATTTCTCATGAATATGACAAACAGATCATGATTCTTTTTTCTAGCGAGTTGCAGAAACGAAGCACTATCTATAGCGTAGATCTTCAGATGTTTCAAGAGCGAAGACGTTGAAAAAGCTGATACTGACACAGTTGAAATTGAGATGTTCAAGAAAGTTTCAAGTACGAGTTCTGAATTGACTTAAGATTCAAAGATGAGCTGATTATGACGCAGATTTATAATTGCTTTATGACTTTTTAATCAAGACAAATTTAGAACAACTGAAAATTGCGAAAGTTGAGTGACATAAAAGAGAGTTTCTTTAAGCTCTTTGCTTGAGACTCAAAGTTTGATAAAAGCGTAATGAGTGATTGAATTGAATACAACTGATTGATCATCAAATCTCTGAAGAGTACAGATTTCAGACAAAGAAAAACAGAACAGAAAGTGTCTTTGCGCGAAAGAATCATCAATAAATGCATAATCAATGACGTTGATATCAATCAAAACAGAAAGATTGACATTGATTTTATTGTTTTCTAGATTATCTGAGAGCATGAAATGATCATTGTTTATCTTCTTTTCTAATCAATGAATCGAGCGAACTAAAAGTGCAAAGATTTTCAGACTGTTCAATTGTCTCTGCAAGCGACTGTATACAGAGACTAGACTTTTTTCAAGGCGAGAGAAGTATCGAAAGCGAGATTGTCAATAGAGATTGCAAGAATGAATAATGAGATGACTTGTAGCTGAATCTTGAGCTTTGAATTGCAGATTGCAGTCTGATGCTCAGACTTATCGCAGTATAGACACAGATGATTGATCATGTGATGCTGATGCTTCTCAAGAGTCAGTGAGTCTTGTTTCTTCATGTTGATGATTGATAAGTTCATGAGATTTCTCAAGCTTGAGGTCGTAGCTTTCAAGCCTGTCGAGAATGTTGCATATTTGACGAGATACGCGAGAACTGTAAAGATTACAAAGACAGAGTGAATCACTGCTTTTGACTTGAAAAGATTCTGTACTGTGACGCAATATCAACTATTCAATTGCTGACATTTGATAATCAACTGCTCATAGTTTAAACTGCTGACATTCATCTGAATCAATAGAGCTTTGAGCTCGCTGAATAGTTTATTCTTCAGGTTGAATTTTTGAGTTACGACGTCATATTCAATTGCATCAATGTGCTGCTGAAAATTGAACAGATATTCAATGAAGATGCAATTTTGCATTCTTAGAACTGAAATGAATCGCTGAGCGATTTCTTGCTTGTCTGAATCATTGAAGACTTGTCTTAACAAGATAACTAATTGCTCAATCATGACTAGCTTGTCATGCTGAGCAATCATATGCAGCAACGCTTGAGCGACAGCGTTTCTCAATAAGCGACTGTACTCATACAGAAGACGAAACTTGAAAGTTGAATAATAATTTACATTCAACTTCAGCTTGCTGATCAGCTTAAAGATGAATTGATTTAACTTGTTTTCTCGCTCTTTGATATAAAGTTCTGAATTCAAATATTTCTTTGATTTGATATTGATTCTGCTTATGCTTTTGAGTTCTTGAATCATTTCTGACAAGATTTCATTATTGATCTGAGACTGCTTAAGTTTAACCTGAGTTTGCTCATGTTCTTGTTAACAGACTGAGACTCAGTTGATATACTGAGTGATGATGTCGTTGAATCAAGTTTGAAGTTCAATCAGAAAAGTGTATCATTCATATCGAAGAATCTTCATAACATCATTGATAATCTCACGTCTATCATCATTTATAATATTGTTCAACATCATTTAAGTGATTTAACATCTTTTTTCTCAACATCTTTCAAGTAACACATGCTAAAATCGTGACATTATGACACTATGCAAAATGAGTTAATCACATCGCGCAAAGACATTTGATATCGTGACATAGTCATGAAGAAGTCACTCACAGAAATCAAGTTCATCAAGCAAGAAGAATATGTACTTTTCGATGAAAATCACATATTCAGAGAGCTTAGACAAATAACAGAAGTCATCAGAGAGAGATTTGATTTATGTGATTCAAAGAAATATTCACTTAAGAAGATCAATTCAGATCGATTTCAGTACATAGAACAAGTACTAGAAGAAAAAACTTCTAGTTCAAAAAACTAGAAGATTCTTTGATCAATAAATCATTAAAGAAGTCTAGTTGAAGATCGAAAATCGAAAGCATATTTGTCTTCATCAATGACTTGTTGCAGTTATGAGTCTGAGTCAAAGTTAATGATCACGCAGCATGATTATTCATAGACAGCGACTGCATGAGAAATTACATATTCTCAGAATTTGCTGAAAAAGCGCAAATATTTACGCAGAAGAAGAAAGAATCTTACAATCTGCAAAACTTTGATGAAACACTCATGAAGTACAATAATAAACTAATAGATCAAGAAACTCAACTCATTCATTTGAGACTTGAACGACATTGAGAAAAGTTACGTTTAGATGTTACGAAGCAGTCAGACAGTGATATAGTTTTAGACATATCATGACTTCATATGATCAATTTGATGATTGATTGAATCAATGAGACAATCGCATTTCTAAATACAGAAACGACGCGATTGCACTTGATATTGAAACTCTCACAAGATGTGAAGATATTCATCATGACGAGCGAAGAAATGCGCGAAGAGTTCAAAGAAATCAATGATGCACAGATGTTATGAAGCAGAGAGATTCAGAGTGATCATTCGAAGAATTTCACTATTGCTATTATCTTTAAAGAATATCAGAAATATAAGATTCTGTTTGAGAAAGAAAGTGATCAGAAGACACTATTCAAACATCAATCGTGAAATCACAAGATTAAGCTCGTTGACAACAAGAAACTCACGAAACAGTTCATTTACTCATTGTCAACAGAAAAGCTTGAGACTTTGCAACAATATTTGAAAGAGAACATGTGAAAAGAATTCATTAGAGAATTACAGTCATCAGCAGAATACTCAATTCTGTTTGTTTTGAAATTGAATGAAAGTCTGAGACTATGTGTTGATTACAGAGCACTGAATAACATCATGATTAAAAACAGTTATTTGTTATTGCTCATAGCAAAACTGCAGAATAGACTGCAGAGTGCGCAGTGATTTACAAAATTCAATATATTCAAAGCATTCAATCAAATACAAATTAAAGAAGAAGATGAGTGAAAGACAGTCTTTTACACTCGACTAGAACATTATGAGTATTTGATCATGTCTTTCGATCTAATCAATGCTTCAGTCACATTTCAGATCTTTGTGAATAACGTGTTATGACATTATCTGAATCAATTCATCATAGTATATCTGAATGATATATTAGTATACTCGAAGACGAAGAAAGAACATGTGCAACATGTTAAGAAAGTTCTACAGACTTTGAAGAAAGTTGATCTGTGTCAGAATCATGTCTAAATGAGTCAATCAGCGAAAGTCAGAGTTGAATAGTGCTTGATCTTTAAAGATAGCTATAACTGAATATTAAGAATACAGAAGAAGATGAGTATAAAAGCTTCTATTTAAGTAATATTCAGAGACTGCGTTAAGCTCAAAGAAAATGTGTTTGTGACATGAGTAGAATGTGATGTAGAAAGAAAGATGATGTTGAACAAAGAGATGTTGATGAAAGAAAATAGAGACTGAGTCAGATCTGAGCTAGAGACACTGACTAGCTTTATTCAGTCTTGATATGAAATAGAGACTGAGTCAAATCTGAGCTAAAGGCACTGACTAGTTTTATTCAGTCTTGATACGCTCGTAACATTACTCTTTTCTTTGAAAATTCATGTTTGCATGAATGTTGCTCATTTGCTTACTTTCTTATTGAGTTATTTCGATACTAGCGTGACTTTCTTGAGTATAGCACATGAAATTCGTTCAAAACTTTCTCGAAGTCATTGAATTCATCTTTATCAACATAGTATCATTCATTGTTTCTATCTAGATCTTTTCATTTGATCTTGTACTGTATTCGATCTCGATAGCATCTGAAGTTCAGAATGTCATTTATCTCTCAGTGTTCATCGTCATCATCATCAATAATGATGAGTCTGAGAGATTCTGCATGCTGTTCTGATAGAAGATCTTCTGAATACAATCACAGTAGCTTCGAGCTGAACATTGAATGCAGATGCTTCATACTGACTGATAAACAAAGATGATAGAAGATCTTCGCTTTGACAGTGATCTGATACGATTCTAGTTGTTTGTCTTTCAAATCTTTGCAGAGTCTCGTTGTCTTGACGTTTCTGAAAGATAGTCAAACTCAGTCATTTACTTCATAAATGATGTTTCATCTATGTTTATTGACTTGAACTTCAATGATCAGCTTCGTCTTTTTCAATTGTTGACGATTGAAGCTCAGTAACTCTTTCATTCAAATGACAATATCATCTGCTTTTCTAGCTTCAAGTCGTTTACAAGTTGTTTTGTAGTCAGTTGTATTTGAATCGAAACTCATTCAAGAGTGAAATTCTTTATTGAAGTAGAAAGAAATCATTGAGATGATCAAGAAGATATTGAAATTGTCGTTGAATTTCATCATAGATATTCATTTGACTCAGTCGTTCTGCATGTAATTGCATTAGATTCTAAGTTCGCGTTCAACGTCTTGATTAACTCATTTCATCTGATTGTCGATCTTCAAATGATAGACTGTGAATAGACTAGCTGTGATTCTCAGTCGCTTGCAAAGACTTCTTCACATAGTCAATATGAATTGAGAGTCTCTGTTTGAAACAATAGAACTGAGTAGATCATGCAGTCAATAAACATTTCATAGCATGATTCAAACCGTTTCTTCAACTGAGATGTCATCATCTCTTCAATGACAGAGAACATAGTGACGTTCTTTGATGAGACAATATATGATTATGCAAATGATGTTATAGTCTTCTGACAGAGATAGTTCAGTGATGAAGTTCATAGCTATATCTTTTCAGCGTTTCTGTGAAATCGAGAGAGAATGATGAAGTTCATTGATGCTATTTCTAGAGACTTTGCTTCGCTGACAAGCATGACAGTTTCAAATGTATCATCGAATAGTAGCTCGATGATCTGATCAATAGTAGAAATGCTGAACTAAATCAATGATTCATTTATTGTCAAGATGAGAGATTGAAGATTAATCATGCACTTCTTGTAGTAATTTCGTGTGCATGTTCTCAAAGATTCACAGTAAGTCTTTTCTAAAAAGAACGCTGTCAATGATTTCGCAGTTCTTCAATTTAGTGATATGAAATTTGAGCTTGTTCTCGTTCATAACTTGTTTATATTCATTGCAAAACTCATTCATTTGATTGATCATACATATTCACTGATAGAAATTTGCTTTCAATTCAACAAGTAGAACATTGACTCTAGCGAAGATCAGAATAGTCTGAAAACAATCTTCAAGTTATTGAGCTGATTCAAAGACATCTGCTAAAGACATTCAAGTTAAAGCATTGACTTTAGTATTTGTTTTACCTGATCTAAAGATAATCTGAAAGTTGAACTTTGACAAAATGTTCAGATAGTTAACTTGTCATCGACTTAACTGTTTATTTTTCATGAAGATCTTCAAAGCTTAATGATCGATGAATATCTGAATGAGTAGTTCAATGCACTTCAGCTCAAGTCATCAGTGTTCAAAACATTGAATAATGACTAGCAATTTCTTGTCATAGATGTGGTAATTGATTTCAGCGAGAATCATGCTTTTACTGTAGAAGATCATTGAATGAAGAACTCTCTCATCATTGTACTGAGATAGTATTTCATCTTTTACATAGTTCAAAGCATCAATCTTCAGAATAGCTTGTCATTTGAAATCAAAGTGACGAAGTATTGAGATCAAGCTGACTTGTTTCTTTAGATTGTCAAAGACTTGAACACAGATCTCATTTCAAACAAAAGACGTGTTCTTTCTAGTCAGCTGAGTGAATGATTTGACTAGCTTCGAGAAGTTCTTAATGAAATGATGATAGAAGTTAACAAATCTCACGAAGCTTTGAATTTCTTTTAGATTGATCGAAGTGATTCAGCTGACTATGACTGTCACTTTGCTTAAATTCATACAAAGATTTAGTTCTGATACAATGACTTTTAGAAAGACAGTCTCTTCTACATTGAATTTGCACTTTCAAATATTCATTTGCAGTTCAGCTTCACGTAGTTGACTCAATACTAGTTTGATGTGATCTTTATGTTTCTTTCTCATTTTGCTATAGATGAGAATGTCATTTAAATAAACTTGGCAAAAGTCGTTCAGAAAGTCTTATAAAACATTATTCATATATTGTTAAAAGAAGATCGATTTATTAGTCAGTTTGAATGATAGCATCTTGTATTTATATGCTTCTAAAGCAGTGATAAAAGTGATGTAATTCTTGCTATCAAGATGCATTTGAAGTTTGTTGAATGCTGATATGATGTTCAATTTAGTCAGATGCTTGCAACTCACTATTTTATCAATGATCTTGTCTATCAACGATAGAGAATATCTATTTCTTTTGAAAATGACATTTAGCTTTTGATAGTTCATGCAGAATCAAAGATCTTCATTTGCTTTGAGAATAAATAGAACGAGAAAGAAATAGAAGATCTGACTAGAAGTGTTGAATTTCTTCGACAGATTCTCGTTTAAGTACTTCTTTATCTTCAGAAGTTTGACAGAAAACATTCAATAGACTTGACAGTGAGAAAATATTAAATCACTGATGAGCTCGATTTTATGATCATAAAAGCGATGAGAGAGTAGTTTATTCAATTGAGCTCAATCAAAAACATCTAGAAACTTATGATATTTCAATGACAGCTTTGCTTTAATATCTTTCAAATTCTGAGTCATTTCATTGATTGAAGAGACGTTTAAAGCATTCAAATTGCACTGAGTATTGTACGCGATTTTTCTATTGATGTCTGTCATGAATAGAGCAAAGACTTCAGTCTGATTCTTCTTTGAACAATTCAACAGTGTTTTAAACGAAGCTGCGTTTATGCTTTGAATCGAGAATGACTTTTTCTGAGCAGTGATTGAAACAAGTCGTTTAAGCATCATAAAAGTCTTAGTCTGAGTGATTGAAGAAGACGAAGTTGATCGCGATCAACTTGAGTGCTTTGAATTGAGAGAAATTGAAAAAATCGAAATAGAAGTATTTAATTGATTTGAAAAAACAATGACGTCGTTTTGCATATTCAGTAATATTTCGTTTTTATTCATTCAGAGCTTACTCAATATGACTTCATGATGATCAATATCAGCTATCAACATTGATACAGTCAATTTCTTATGACTTTCGATGATGAGATTGAGTAGAATTTTATGAGTGATAATCTTCTTAGATATTTTTTCATCATAATTTCTTATTAGCTTCTCTTTTGTCAGAGATATAAATTGAATTTCTAGTTTCTCACATACTTTATTGACTAAATTAGCATGTATGAGCGTATGAGCAACTGAATCACTGTTTATTAGTAAATGAAGATTGAAGAATTGATTCTGTGAGATGAGATAAGCATCAATTAGAAAAGACTTTTCAAAGTAATTTTCTTCTAATAGAATTTCATCTAGTTTGCACAAAGATATAATCTCTATCTCTTTAATGACTTTTGAAGAGATGACTAGTTTTTTGAATCGAAATTTGAATTGAAATTGAATTCAAAATGATCATATTCATTGTTTACTGCATTAATTCTGATAGATTGATCAAAGCACTCTTTAAAGCTATGATCTGATTTATGACATATAAAACAGATTTCGACTAGAACATTTGCTTCTTTGACGTTAGTTAAAATCGCGTCACACGACTTTAGATGATCAGATTTTGAATGATCAACTGATTGAGTAACAACAGCTTTATGAAAGATGATCTTTAACAGATTATCAATGCATTTGATGAGATTGACTTTGTTCTTGATTTTTCAAATGACTCGCTGATCATTATTCAAATGAATCAGATAGAAACGAATCTCTTTGAAAGAATCAGATTGAACTAATTAATTTATTCAAATGAATCGAAGATGAGAATTTATTTTATCTTTCAAATCAATGATCAGTTGCTTTTCATGATACTTCAGATAGAAAGATAATTGTTGAAACTGAGTGTAAAACTCGCTGAACTTCTTTGATTCTTGAATCAAGTTGTAGTATTTTCTACGAAAGTTGACTTTCTTATCTGAATCATTAAATAACTCAGCTAGTTCTTTCAAAAAATCATCGACAATCTTATAAAGATTGACACAGTTATGTTCATGTTTAGATTGAGTGATATCAGCTGCGTCATTGAATAATCTGAAATGTACATAGCTCAGTTTGACTCGTTCATTTGAAAAGAGATTGATGTTGATCTCTAGTTTATTCTGAATTTTGTCGTATCAGTTTTTTCAAGTAGAATTCTTTTTGTCAGTAAATCAGAGAGAATCAGGTATTTTCTGAGATTTAGAACGCTCAGAGTAGATGAAATCAAAAGAAGTGATTTCTTTAGTTTAAAGTTTAGTTTTCAACTCTTTGATTTCGTTGTCTCGTTGTTTACTCAGCTTGTTGAGTCAATCTGTTTCTCTGTTGAGAATCATGCATCAAGTCTTTCAGTTTTCAATAGAAACAGAGAGTATTACTGTTTCAGCAAATGACTCGTCGTTTTCATTGATGAATGATTCAACACTAGAGAATTTCAATGAATCAGTCTCAAAAGTTTGAGAAAAGTGACTTCAAAATTCTTCGAAACGTTTTTTGATAAATGAATGTTTTGACATGATGAAATTTGAAGAAAGAACGAAGTCAAGCAAATGACGATGCTCAACAGTATTAACGAAGATGTATGATCAAGTGTTTAATCTTCAGAAAAGAATGTTGTTGATTAGAGAAATATTTTTGATTTGTGAGTTTTTGAGTGATTCTCAAGCAATTCACGAAGATTCTTTATCGTTGATTCTTTTAATCGAGTTAAACAGCTTATTTTCACTCATCTGTTTCATGAGAATGAGTTGATTCTCTTAATCGAGTGAACTTTGCATACTTAGTGAGCAATAAGTTGTCTAGCGATTCAAACAGTCTTGTCGTTGATTCTATCAAACTCTCTAGTGTTGTTCAGTCTTTCAATTGCGTTGATCATCAGATAAACGAATTTCTTTAGACTCGTTCTGTCTGTACGAGTATGTTGAATGAGTAATGAGATCAGTATCATGTGATTAATGAATTCTTAATATAATGTCAGAATCGTGTTTAGATGAGTCAATCAGCGAAAGTCAGAGTTGAATAGTGCTTGATCTTTAGAGATAGTTATAACTGAATATTAAGAATACAGAAGAAGATGAGTACAAAAGCTTTTATTTAAGTAATATTCAAAGACTGTGCTAAGCTTGAAGAGAATGTGTTTGTGACATAAGTAGAATGTGATGTAGAAAGAAAGATGATGTTGAACAAAAAGATGTTGATGAAAGAAAATAAAGACTGAGTCAGATCTGAGTTAGAGACACTGACTAGTTTTATTCAGCCTTGATACGCTTGTAACACTATGTTGATAAAGAAGAATTTGAGAGCTTGAAAAAAGTTCTAGTCGAATTTCATAAGCTTTATTCAGACAAATCACACTAAATTGAAAAACAGTGAAAATTTTTGCGTTTCATTTGTTTTATTCATGCAAACATGAATTTTCAAAGAGAGAAATAATGTTATGAATGTGTCAAAGATCAAATTCTAATCAATTTACAGTGAATGCTAGCGAGTTCACTGTGTATTGATTAGAGCTAGTCAACGATTTAGTCGAAAGTTGACTCAGATCTGACTCAGGTTTAACTCAGATATGACTTAGCATCTTTTTTCTTCTTTAGCATCTTCTAATCAGCTTCTATTGTCTTTTAGACAAACACACTTCTTTGTGTTACAAGTAGTTAACAGTTGTCTATGATAAACACATTTCTTTGTATTGTAAACATCTTTTGAATAAACATCTTTCTTGTGTTTCAACATGTTCTCTTTAAGACTAGCGTCGAATCTGAGTAACTACTATATAGAGCGTGTTCTTCTTGTCTTTTATATTTTCTTTCTTCAATATTCTTAAAGTCTTAGTTATAACTATCTTTATAGATTAAACATTCTAGTCACGCACGCACTTTGATTAGTTTCTAGACATGATCTTAACACTTGCAACATTACTTCTTCTTTTTATTTAGCAATGTTCTCATTACTGCAGTTTAATCAATCTTTCTTGAGTTGATTTTTATCTTGACTTGTTTGAATAATGTTCATGAAAGTCATTAATAACTTTCAAGCAATCTTCAAATTCACTTTCATCAATGTTGTATCAATGTAGATTGACGTTGTATTCTTTTCAATTGACATGATATTGTAGTCATTTACTTTATTTGTAATGTTTGAAGTTCAATATATTCTTCACTTTTCATTCATCTTCATCTTTAATCATTATAAAATCAGATAACTCATTTCATTATTCTTTTAAAGCATTTTTTGAATCTAGTTGCAGCAGATTTGATGCAAACTTCGAATAAATCTTCATAGTCAATGACAGTTTCAGTTGATATACATGTTTGATCTCAATCAGAATCTTGAAGAATTCTAGCATCTTATTGTTTAGTTTCTTTAATGATTTTGAGATCATGATGTTTCTTGAGTTCAGAAACATCATGTCATTTATCTTGTAAATCATTTCTTTTTGATGTTTATTAATCTGTTTCTTCATTGTGATTTTGACTCTTGCTAATGCTTGCTTAATTAATGCTAGTGATTATTTCATGTGTTTGAATATATTCTTCACTTTGCTTGCTTCAATTCTAGCTTAAGTAATCTCATATTCAGTTGAATTCAAATCAAAGCTCATACAAGAGTGAAAGCTCTTATTCAGAAAGAACGCTGACTGTTCAATTGATGATGAAATAGCATTATTATCAACGAATTCAGTCATAAATAATCAGGCAAATCAATCATCTTACATATATGAGCAATAACTTCATAGATATTATTTCACATTTTGATTCACTCTTTCTGTTTAATTATCTGTTTGCAAATGATAGTTTATGAATAATTTCATCTTGATGTTGAGTCTTAGACATAAAGACTTTCAGACAATTGATATGAATTGTGAATCATGATTGAACATTATTGATCTTGATAGTTCATGAGTTCTGAAGACTCATATCAACAGTAGCTTGACTGTTTATTCTGCAAAGATTTCTTTGTCATCTGATCAACATAATATATAATGTTGTTTCTTAAACAATCGATTTATGACTGTCAGAATCACGTTGTTTTCATCATTTTCTGATAGATTGATAATGAAGTCTAATGATATGTTCTGCCATCGCTGCTCAAGTATGAGCAATGACTTCAGTAATTCATTGATTCAATCTTTCGATGCTTTTGATTTACAACAAACGTAACAGTTTCAAATGTAGCGCTTGATCGTCGTTCTCATCTTCAATCAGCAATATGATTGTCTCAGCAAGTTTAATGTTTAATTCATGTCAGAGTGATCATTGATCAAAAGATCATGTGCTTTTCTTATTAATTGAATGATCATTGACTGAGAAACTCATAGTTTATCATCTTTTCAGAGTACTTCATCAAGTACTTTGCAATTGTCTAGATTAATATCTTGACAAGTTCTTCTGTTCTGTTTCATGACTATTCAAATATCAAAGCACAGTTGATTCATTTGATTTTCAACTATAATTTGATTCTGAATAAAAATCATCTCTTCAACCAAATTTTGATTAGCTTTTAATTTGAATTTTGAATCTAAGTCAAATTCTGAGTCAAATCTGAGCAAGATCTGAGTCAGATTTAAGTCAGCTTTCTGATCATTTTCTTGATCAGCTTTTATTGACTGCAATTTAAACTTACTTTCTGACAATAACATCTGATGCTGATATAGCTTTTGATCATCATTTGCTTCAATCAACTTGACATCTGACATTCTGATCAACGCGTTGACTTTCAGATTCTGTTTTTCTGACTGATATATAATTTTGAAGTTATATTCAGATAACTTCTCAGCTCATTTAATCTGTTGTCTGATCAGTTTTTGAATCATCATGAAGTACTTTAAATTCAGATGATTGATGAAGATCTTGATCAAAATATCTGTACATTTCAATTCAAAGCATCAATGCTTTAAGCAGTGAATAATGATCAGTAGTTTCTTGTCATAAATCTTATAATTGCATTTTGCAAGAATTATGTTCTTGCTGTAGAAGATCATTGAATGTAGAATGTCTTCATCATCATATTGAGACAATACTTTGTCATTGACATAGTTCAAGAAGTCAGTTTTCAGAATAGCTTCTCTGATTGAGTTGAAATGCTTCAAAACGAAAGCTGTTGTCACTTGTTGCTTTAGTTCTTCAAAGATCATCTGACAAATTTCTGTTCATTCAAAAAGATGATCTTTTTGAGTCAGCTTTATCATGAATCAAATGATCTTTGAGAAGTTCTTTATGAATTGTCGATAGAAATTGCAGAAGTCAATGAAGATCTGCATATGAGTCAACAATCGTGACACTTTTCAGCTTCAAATCACATCTACTTTTCGAAAATTCATTCGCAAATCATTGATAAATATCAGTAATTTAAAAAACGAGATTTTCTGAATCTTAAATTCACACTTGTCAATGTCTATCTGCAAATTGACTTCATGAAGCTTGTTTAACACTTCTTTCACATGAGTTTTATGTTCTTTCAAGATCTTACTATAAATGAGAATATCATTCAAGTATGTTTGACAAAACTTGTGCAAACAGTCAAACAATACATCGTTGATATAGTGTTAAAAGAACGCGAATTCATTGATTAATTCAAAAAGCATTACTTTATACTTGTAAACATTGAAGAAAGTAACAAAAGTAGTTAAATTCTCACTTTCTGAACTCATGCGCAGTTTATTGAACGTGATGATAATGTTAAGTTAAGTCAAATACTTACTGTCTTGAATTCAAGCAAGTACTTCATTTATCAAGAGTATTGAATAATGATCTCTTTTAATTAGAGCATTCAGTTTTCAATAATTCATGCAAAAGCAAAAACTATCATCTTTCTTTTTGACAAATAATATTGATGAAGCGAAGAAAGCTTTGCTGAATGTAATAAACTTCTTCTTCAAGTTTTTTTTTAAATACTTCTTAATCTTCTACAACTTGTAATTCAACATAAGATACAATCAACTTCTAAAAGATTGATTCTTATCTTTTAATTCAATCTTGTGATCATATGATCAATGTGAAGGCAACTGCGTTGTCTTTTCTCTATCAAAGACATCTAGAAAGTCATGATAAACTATCAAAAACAACTTCTTCAGTTTACTCAGTAACATGACAAAGATTACTTTATTTAGTTTCATGAAATCTTCAACTGAGCTAAGTGCTTTGTTGATTTCACTAATGATCAAAAAGAAAATCTTAATCTTCTTATTCTTGACTAGAGTTCAATATACAACGACTTCAATCATGATAATATTGATGAGTTCTTTTTTCTCTGATGACTGAATGAGTTGAGATTGATTGAAATCAACTTAAGTGCTTGACTTCACTGTTATGATCTTGACTTTATTCTTGATTTATTCTTGATTTATTCTCAATCTATTCTTGAATTTATTCTCGATCTCGACTATTTCTAATTGAGTCTAGTGAGCATTTGAGCTAAAAGTGATGTCATCGAGTCTCTGCATCATCTGTGTAAGACGTCAATTCTTTCGAGTCTAGCGCAGAGATCAGAAACACACATATAAGCTGCAAGTTCTATTCTGTAGATACTTTTCTTTCTTAGCATTTATCTATTAGTTAAATGACACTCATATGACTCGCTTTATGCTGATCTCTAACAATAGATAAATGCTAATCAACTACTCTGCTATCAACGTGTAGATGATACGAAATAATCTACTTCGTTCATTCAGAAATTCGCAAGAAATTCTTCAAATTTGTATCACTTTTTATTTGCAAGAAATTCTTCGAATATTGTATTCATTTGTTTATCAGAAAATTCACAAGAACTTCTTTGAATTACATTTATCAAATCTATCTTTATCTTCAATTTCTCATCATGACACACGACTTTAAATTAGTCGAATCTTGAACGACTTGTCTGCTTAGAAGCATTGCAAATAAACGGGTTTTTCTTCTTTCTTTCAATGTTTCAGCTGAATCTCAGAATGTCGCGATCTCATGAAACATTAAGATTGAAGAACAACTTTGTCAGTGAGCTATTGATCACTTGAACAAGATCATCAAGATGTTAAATGAGCTAAGAGATCAACGAGACATGATTTTGAAATGTAATGAGCATTGAATCATTCTACAAATCAAACATATCAAGAGATTGAAACAGCTAGAGATTAATCACGTGTCAATGAACACTTTAGAAAAGATAAACACTCGACTACAAGAGAAGATGTTGAGTCTCAAAGATAAACTCAAAGAAGTACAGCGTTCAGCAGATCAGTCTCAATCTTGACAGTTTACTGAGTCTTGATCTACTATGAATCATTTACTTCAACAAGATATCAAGTTGCATGCTTCTATCGAGAATCATACTCGATGAGAAACGTCTACTAAGTTCATCTCATTTGAAAATAAACATCATCAATTCTATAAATTTTTGAATTCATTTATATTCACTGATGAAGATGAATCAACTTGAAAAGACTGAAGAAACAAGATGAATGACAAGCTGATTGTTAATGTCAATCAATTCAATGATGAGACTATCTGTATTATTTACATGATGTCTAGATTAGAAGATGACGCTGCAAAGCACATCTTTGCTTGACGTTGTTTTGATTCTTCAAATTCATTCACTTTGATTTACGAGCTATTCAATCATTTGAAAGAAATATATGATGAACTGAATAAGAATCGAAAGTCTCAACGCGAATACAACGCTCTGAGACAAGCAGACAAGTTTTTCAATGTCTTTTACTTCAACTTTATAAAGCTATTCAGCTATCTCGATTATAATGATTGCATTCTGATGAATGATCTTCAGAATAAAATCAACAATTGTCTGCAGAACATTCTATCAGTCTGTTCAGAGAATTTTACTTCACTTCTTCATCTAAAGAAATTTCTTCAAGATGTGAATAATAAACAGCGAGTCAACTATCAGTTACGCAGCGAACGTTGCACTGTCATCATCAAAGTTACTGTTGTATCTGACAAACACATTACTTCATTGTCAATGATGACTTTGATAATCAATTATGTTAAGTCAACTATCTTTTCTATCTTTGAGTCAGTGAGATCATTTATCATTTGTTAAATCTGCAAGACTTTGAATCACTTGTTCAAGAAATGCTTTCAGAACAAGATTAACATCTTGACTTTTTAAGCTTTCATCTTTCATTTGCATAAGATAGTCATTTTCAAGAATAAAGAAAATGAGAAAATGTTTTTCAAGAATAATGAGGCAAAAAACTAGTGACTTTCATTAAAGATGCAATGAAAGATGTGTTAATTTCTTCAACGACAAGCATATCAGATGACTTTTTTGCTTCTGAATCTTTAACTACTGAATGTGTATTTTCTAACAATGAAATTAGTTACTCATTGAAGTCATTGATTGACACTGAAGCTGCTGAATATTCATTCATTGATGAAGTGATCGCGCAAATTGTTTGTAATCAGTTGCAAATCAAGTCTCTGATTTTAATCAAAGCAAAGTCAATACAAGAATTCAATGATCATTATGCAAAAAAACTTATTACTCATGTCATTTATTCAAATCTAACGATTCAAGATCATACAGTAAACATTGCTTCTATGTTAATCACTCAATTAGAACAACATCAAATGATTTTAGAAAAAACATGAATGAACAAAATAGATTTAATCATAGATATGTGAATCAACTTTCTTTAATTTTTAAATTTCAATTCTCGCTTAACTGTTCTTTTCTTAAGCGAAAGAACAACATTGAAACAGAAGAGCTTGACTTTTACTCATATACTAAAGAGATCTTTCACTTCTGTTACATCTCAATCTAGTCAGAAATCATTCTCTTTCAATCAGTTCAATGAGAAGTCAGTTAAACAAATTGAACAGTTAAAATCGTGTGACGCGACTTTAACTAACGTCAAAATTTCTAAACTGACTTCAAATTCAACAAACATTGAAATAATAAAGACTGCAACTTATAAAATGTTAGTCAAATGATCAGACGTGAAGATCTTTGCTGTTATTGTCTTGAAAATTGATTGACTCATAACTACAGTTGAAAATAAGTTTGAAGAAGTGAATCTGCATGAGCTCTTTTATGCTGAAGCTCTCAAGCAGATCAAAGTCAAGCTTCTCTTTGAATATCATGACTATTTAGACATCTTCGATCAAGCGATAATCAATCAACTTTCTTCTCATCGTTTCTATGATCACAAGATTGAGCTGATCAATGAAGAAACATCTTCGCGAAGCAGACTTTATCAGATGTTCAACTACAAACTTCAGAAGATAAAGAAGTATCTGATCAATCATCTGAACAAAGAGTTCATTTTCTTCAGCTTTGCATCATACGTTTCGCTCATCTTGTTCATTAAAAAGAAAGACGAAAGTCTGCGTTTTTGCGTAGATTATAGAAAGCTCAATGCTTTGATCAAACGAGATTGCTATTCTTTGTCATTAATAGACGAGACTTTCACTCATATACAAGAAAACAAGTATCTGATTCAATTAAACATCATTGCTGCGTTCAACAAACTTCACATGCATTTCAACAGTGAAGATTTGACTATCTTTATTACCTTCTTCAACTCATACAAATATCATGTAATGCTTTTCAATTTAATCAACGAATCTGCTTTCTATCAGCATTACATGAATGATGTGTTGTTCAAATATCTACATCAATTTTGTCAGATTTATCTAAATGACATTATCATCTACAGCAAGATCTTGAAGAAACACAAGCAACATGTATGATTAATCTTGCATAGACTACGAGAGATCAATCTACAGATAGACATAAACAAATGCGAGTTTCATGTACAGAAAATCATCTTTCTAGAACTACTGATATTCATTGAGAGACTAAAAATGAATTCTCGAAAGATACAAATGATTGTTGAATGATCTACTTTCATCAATCTCATTCAGATACAGTTCTTCATCAACTTCTGCAACTTCTATCAACGCTTTATCAAGAACTTTTCGAAGATTGTTCATTTTAAAATTCAACTTACTTAAAAAAAGATCATATTTGAATGAAATGAGATCTGTCAGACGACATTCAATCATATGAAGAGATGTATGATCAAGACTTTGATACTTCGTCACTTTGATCAGACTTGTAAGACTATTCTTGAAATTGACTCATTCAACTACGTCAATGATGAAGTTCTGTCTTAATATGACAACGAAGAAATTCTACATTCAATTGCTTTCTATAGCAAGAACATGTTCTCTGCTGAATGCAACTACGAAATATATGATAAAAAACTACTGATTATTATTCAAGCATTTGAGCATTGATGATCTGAACTGAAGCTAATCAACATTTCTATCAAGATGTTCATTAATCATCAAGCACTCACATCATTAATGAAAGACAAAGAGCTTAGCAGACGATAAATGCGTTGAGTACAGAAGCTCACTGACTTTAACTTCAAGATAATATATTGATCTGACAAGCAGAACATTAAAATCGATGTATTAACTTGTTGAGTCAATATCATGCTCAGAAGTCTTGAGAATGAGCGCATTTGCTATCAAAGAATCACTATTCTGACGTTGAATTGAATGAAAATTGCTGATCTAAAGAAAAACATCAGTGAATCAATTTATAAACAGATTCTTGAGATTAATGAAATCGATGAGAATTGTATGTTACTTCATGAAGCAATAGCAAGAGATGAGACATAATATAAAGATATCAAATTGAAGAATTGTTGAACTCAGAATGAAATCTTGTACTATGATAATCAGCTATGAGTTTCGTTCAACGAACTTCTACAAATCAATCTGATTCGTGAGATGCATGATCAATTCTCAGTAGATCACTCTGACATTCTTAGAACTGTGAAGATCATAAAACGAAACTACTATTGATCTTTTATGTGAAAGACAGTAAATCATTATATTCGAAACTGTTATATCTGTCAACGCTCAAAGACGTTTAAAAATAAATCAAATGAACTACTACATTCTTTACTCATATTTGAACAGCAATGACAAGACATAGTCATGAACTTTATTATTGATTTATTTGATTCGTACAACTACAACGCTATTCTGACTATCATTTGCAGATTGTCAAAGAAAAGACATTATATTTCTTGCATCATTGATGATGAAGATATCACAGTCGAAAGAACAGCTGAGATGTTAATTCAGTGAATATATCAAACTCATGATTTATCAAGCTTCATTGTATTCAATCGAGATACTCAGTTCACTTTCATTCTCTGAAAGTCTCTTTGCAAATGACTGAGCATTTCTCTTTGATTGTTCATCGTTTATCACTCTCAGATTAATGATCAAAGCGAACAAGTCAATCAGAATATCAAAAAATATCTTTGTTCTTTCTGTTTATACATGCAGAATGACTGATTCAAGTGATTGCTCATGATCAAGTTTGTCAACAATAACGTTTTGTCTTCAGTCATTTTCTTGATTTTCTTCTTCATGAATAAAAGCTTTTATTCTCGTATGAGCTTTGATTTTGACATCATCAAGTATGAAAGCACTTGCAAACGCTTGCAGATCATCAAAGTCAAAGATATATTCAATCACATGAACAAGACATTAATCTTCGCTCGCGAAGCTTTGATCAAAACATGAAAACGAATGATGAAACAAGCTAACAAGCATAGAAAGAAGATCAATTATAAGATTGAATCAAAGATGTTTCTGAATGAAAGAAACATCGTTATTGTTACAAGCATGCTCAGTCTTCTACTGAAACGTGTGTTCTTTGAGCGAGTCTAGACTCTATCGAGTCTAGCGCTCACTCTTTCTTCTGTACATATAGTCTTCGCATCTAGATAGATCTCACTCTTTAGCTTTGAATTCTCATTTATCTGGTTTATTCTTCGTTTATCTGTATTTCTATGACTTGCTCTAGGCATGATTCTAACATTATTCAAAGCTTCATACATATCACATGACAGTGATTCGCTTTCTAGTTGAGCCGATTTTTGCAGCTTTACGATTGAAAGCAAAAGCTCTGCTACAGACATGTAGTAGATGTGAAGACAACAGTTGATCTCTTTACTGAGCTTGTCATTGAATTGAACAAGTTCTGTCACGTGTTGCAGGCAAGACAATCTTGAACTGAGCTCTTGACTGAGCTTGTCATCGAAGAGAATAAGTTCTATCAAACGCGATAGACAGAAATCGAAACAAGTCTCGCTACATGCGTGTAGTAGACAGAATAGAGAGTGCTATCAAATGCAATAGACGCGATCAGAACAAGCTTTGCAAGTGCAAGCGTTGCAGACTCGAATTGACTCTGAATTAATCAGACTCGATTGATCAGACAGTGAGTTTGCTACAAAGACGCGTTTGATATTGATCTCATCATTGAGATGATCAATGAACAGAACAAGCAATGCAACGCATGTAGTAGACAGAAATCGAAATAATGAGTCTGCTTCAATGACACGAACAAAACAAGCGTTATTGAATGTGATAAGTCTGAATCAGAAGTGAGTCTGCTACAATGATAAGAAAACGATTAATCTCATCATTGAGCTCGTCACTTGATAGTGAGTCTGCTTGAACGACATTCAAAATTGAATTCAGTCACAAATTTTTCTTTATTTGCATCTTCTACGATTTATCTCTATTCACAACATTGACGACAACAGCAAGATGATATGTACTGCAGACAGAATGAAACATGTACTATATATCTTGAGAGAATTGAACATATATTACATGTCTGAAATCACAAAAATATGAGCTGAAACTCATTCATCATTGAATATTTGAAGCTGAATAGAAAGAGTCTGCTTGAATGACAAGAATAGTGAGTCTGCTACAAAAGCAGATAACGATTGATCTCGTTGTTGAGCTCGTCACTCGAAGTGAGTCTGCTATAATGACAAGTCGATAGTTGATCTCTTGATTGAGCTCGTCATCAGAAGACAAGCTCTGCTACATGCGTGTAGTAGACATGAACAGAACAAGCTCTATCAAATGCAGTAAACACAAACGAAACAAGCTTTATTGAATGCAATAGACATGAACAGAACAAGCTTTGCAACGCGTTGCAGACATGAATCAGAAGACAACGATTGATCTCATTGATTGAGCTCATCACTCGATAGTGAGTCTGCTACAAAGACACGAACGAAACAAGCTTTGCTATATGCATGTAGTAGACACGAATCAAAAGTCAACGATTGATCTTGTCATCAAGTCTGTCACTCGAAGTGAGTCTGTTACAATGACATCAGAACTCGATTCAGCAACGAATTTTCTCTTATTCATATCTTCTACGATTGATATCTATTCATGACATTGATGACAATAGCAAAGATGATATGTACTGCAGACAGAATAAAACGTATACTATATGTCTGAAATCACGAAGATATGAGCTGAAACTCATTCATCATTAAATATTTGAAGCTGAATAGAAAGAGTCTGCTTGAATGACAAGAATAGTGAGTCTGCTACAATGACAAGTCGATAGTTGATCTCTTGACTGAGCTCGTCACATGAACAGAACAAGCTCTACTACATGCATGTAGTAGACATGAAAAGAATAAGCTCTACGATGTAGTAAATCTGAATCAGAAGTGAGTCTGCTTCAATGACATTTGACAAGAAGAAATAGACTTGAAACGTCTGATGAAATGAGCTTGAAACACTCTATGTCAAGAAGAAATAGACTTGAAACGTCTGATGAAATGAGCTTGAAATGCTCAATGAAATGAGCTTGAAACGCTCAATGAAATGAGCTTGAAACACTCAAATAGAACGATAGTGAAATGAACAAGAAAGAAAGAAGCTGATTGAAGCAATGAAGTCATTGCTTGACTGAAGAAGAAAGAAGTAATGTTACAAGCGTGCTCAGTCTTCTACTGAAACATATGTTCTTTGAGCGAGTCTAGATTCTATCGAGTCTAGCGCTCACTCTTTCTTCTGTACATATAGTCTTTGCATCTAGATAGATCTCGCTCTTTAACTTTGAATTCTCGTTTACCTGATTTACTCTTCGTTTATCTGTATTTCTATGACTTGCTCTAGACATGATTCTAACAGTTATAGCGAGACTCTTCAAAAAGCTAGATGACAAGATGCTTAATTCATTTAAAATCACAGACTTTGTTGACTTCTTCTATAAATTGAAACTATCAAACACTATGTGTATACATGATGTATTTCATTCAGAGCTTCTTCGTTCTTGTTAGAGATCAGCATAGAGTGAGTCATATGAATGTCATTTAACTAATAGATAAATGCTAAGAAAGAAAAGTATCTACAGAAAAGAACTCAATTCTTATATGTGTGTTTCTCAGCTCTGTGCTAGACTCGATTAAGTTGACGTCTTACACATATGATGCAGAGTCTCAATGATATCATCTCTAAATCAGGTTTTTACTAGACTTGATTAGAATGAAATCAGGCGAAGACTAGATGAAGAATAGACGAAGACTAGAATTGTAACATTACTTCTCTCTCTTGACTATTCATGTTTGCATGAATGTTGTTTCTTAGTGCGCTTTTCTTGAATATCTGGTATGAAATTCATCAATCATTTCTTGAGCGTTCATAAACTCGTTGTTGTCAGCGTTATATCAGTTGAGATCATTGTCATAGCTCTTTCATTTGACTTGATATTGAAGTTGTCTTTGATATCATTGAAAGTTCAATATATCGTCAATTTTTCATTCGTCTTCATCGTTTATTACTATTGACTTCGAGAGTTCATTCTTTTAATCAGACAGAGAATCATCAACGACAGAACAAAGAAGCTCTGAATGAAATACATCATGTATATGCATAGTCTCTGATAGTTTCAACTTATAGAATGAGTCAACAGAGTCTGTGATCTGAAAAGAATTAAGCATCTTGTCATTCAATTTCTTGAAGAATCTCGCTGTAACAATGTTTCGTTCATTCAAAAACATCTTTGATTCAATCTTGTAATTGATTTTCTTTCTATGCTTATTAGCTTAATTCATCATTTGTTTTCATGTTTTGATCAGAGCTTCGCGAGCGAAGATCAGTGTCTTATTCATGTGATTGAATATATTTTTGACTTGAGCAATCTGCAGACGTTCGCGAGTGCTTTCATACTTGATGATGTCGAGATCGAAGCTCATATGAGAATGAAAGTTCTTGTTCATGAAGAAGAGAGTCAAGAAAATGATTGAAGACAAGATGTTATTGTTGACAAACTCAATCATGAATAGTCACTTGAATCAGTCATTCTGCATGTATGAACAGAAGAAATAAAGATATCGCTCAACATTCTGATTGACTCGTTCGCTTTGATCGTCGATCTGAGAGTGATAGACAATGAACAATCAAAGAGAAATGCTCAGTCGTTTGCAAAAAGACTTTCAAAGAATGAAGATGAACTGAGAATCTCGATCGAATACAATGAAGCTTGATAAATCATGAGTTCAATATACTCATTGAAGCAACATTTCAGCTGTCTTTTCAACTGTGATATCTTCATCATCAATGATGCAAGAAATATAATGTCTTTCTTTCAACAATCTGCAGATGACAGTCAGAATAGCGTTGTAGTTGTACGAATCAGATAGATCAATAATGAAGTTCATGACTATGTTCTGTCATCGCTGTTCAGATATAAATAGAGATTGAAGCAAGTCATTTGATTTATTTCTTGATGTCTTTGAACGTTAACATACGTAGCAGTTTCAAATATATTGATTCATCGTTTTTCGCATAGAAGATCAATAGTAATTTCGCTTTATGATCTTCATTGTTCTAAAAATTTCAGAATGATCAATCAACGATTGATCATGTATTTTATGAATCAGGTTCATTTGTAGAAGTTCGTTGAACGAAATTCATAGCTGACTATTTTGAAACAAGATTTCATTCTGAGTTCAACAATTCTTCAATTTGATATCTTCATATTGTGCTTCGTCTCTTGCTATTGCTTCGCGAAGTAGCATACAATTCTCGTTGATTTCATTCGCGTTAAAAACTTGTCTATAAATTGATTGATCATTATTCTTTTTTAGATCAGCGATCTTCATTCAATTTAATATCAGAATAGTAGTTCTTTGATATTGAATGCGTTCATCATCAAGATTTCTAAGCACGAAGTCAGCTTGATGAGTTAATGCATTGATCTTAATGTTTTGTTTGTCAAATTGATACATTATCTTGAAGTTAAAGTCAGCTAACTTCTGAACTCAGTACATCTGTCGTTGACTCAGCTTCTTGTCTTTCATTAATGAGATGAGCGCTTGATGATCAATGAACATCTTGATAGAAATGTCGATCAGCTTCAGTTTGAATCATCAGTGTTTAAAAGCTCAAATTATGATCAGCAGTTTCTTATCATATATCTCGTAGTTGCATTCAGCAGAAGACATGTTCTTGCTATAGAAGACAATTGAATGTAGAACATCTTCATCATTATATTGAGACAGAACTTCATCGTTAACGTAGTTGAATGAATTGATTTCAAGAATGAAATTGCAAGTCTGATCAAAGTGACGAAGTATAGAAGTCTCAGTCATACATTTCTTCATGTGATTGAATGCAGTTTGACAGACTTCATTTCATTCAAATATGATCTTCTTTTGAGTGAGTTGAATCATTGAACGAACAATTTTCGAAAAGTTCTTAATGAAGCATCAATAGAAATTGCAAAAGTCAATGAAGAACTGCATCTGAGTGAGATTATTGAGTGTAGATCAATCAACGACTGCTTGCATCTTTCGTGAATTCATCTTAAGTCTCTCGATTGACATCAAAAGTTCTAAAAAGATGATTTTCTGAACATGAAACTTGCATTTATCAATGTCTATCTGTAGATCAGCTTCTCGTAGTCTATTCAAGATCAATCATACATGTTGCTTGTGTTTCT